>Ga0194129_10000131_pt1 | contig 149336 bp, 174 predicted proteins | sample TA2KigCa35mmetaG_FD_150862 | JGI IMG/M metagenome (GOLD analysis project Ga0194129, IMG submission 150862) | Freshwater microbial communities from Lake Tanganyika, Tanzania - TA2015038 Kigoma Deep Cast 35m | ecosystem: Environmental > Aquatic > Freshwater > Lake | place: Tanzania: Lake...
GTAGGCCCTCAAGGTCCTCAAGGTCCTCAAGGCCTTCAAGGCCCTCAAGGTACCCAAGGTGCCCAGGGTGCCAAGGGCGACCAAGGAGAAGTAGGTCCTCAAGGTCCTCAAGGTCCTCAAGGTACTAAGGGAGATCAGGGCGACACAGGTCCTCAAGGTGCTCAAGGCGACACAGGCCCTCAAGGCCCTCAAGGTACCCAGGGTGCCCAGGGCGATAAGGGCGACCAAGGAGAAGTAGGTCCTCAAGGTCCTCAAGGTCCTCAAGGTCCTCAAGGTCCTCAAGGTCCTCAAGGTCCTCAAGGTCCTCAAGGCGCTCAAGGTGCCCAGGGTGCCAAGGGCGACCAAGGAGAAGTAGGTCCTCAAGGTCCTCAAGGTCCTCAAGGTACCCAGGGTGCCACTGGTGATGCTGGCCCGCAAGGTCCGCAAGGTGTTACTGGTGCGCGAGCATACACTGTTACAGATGCGGGTGGAGTATTTGTAATTGATGGCACTAATAATCCAGTCTTAAATTTGCTTCTGGGTTTCACTTATACTTTTAATATCACAGCTACGAATCATCCCTTCTATATTCAAACAAGCAGTGGATCTTTTAATTCAGGAAATTTATATGACACCGGCGTAACAGGTAACGGCACACAGAACGGAACTCTTACCTTTGCAGTTCCGTATAATGCTCCTTCCACGCTCTATTATACTTGCGGCATTCATAGTGGAATGGGGAATACAATTAATATAACCAGTGTGGGTCCTCAAGGCGACACAGGTCCTTCTGGGTTGGGCGGAGAAGAATTAGGAAGTCCGGTTGGGTTTTTTAAAGCAAGTGACACATCGATATCTATAGATGAATCTTCAAGAATTTTTACAATAACACCAAATTTTTCATCATATGTATTTTATTCAGCTGGTAAAAAGTTTGAAAAAACAACATCACTTTCAATATCATGGGCAAATAATCACGGTATTCACTTTTTTTATTTTGATGATAATGGAATTCTTTCTACAACTGAAACGTTTGTAGAAGAATTAATAACAAAATATACTTTTATATCAATATTATATTGGGATTCTACGGCTCAAAAAGCAATATATTTTGGAGATGAAAGACATGGGATAAATATGGGAACAAGTACTCATATGTATCTCCACACGACACGAGGTGCTCAGTTTGATAAAGGTTTAAAACTTGTAAACTTTGTAGTAGATGGAGATGGTTCGCTAAGTTCGCATGCTCAATTCTCAGCTCAATCTGGAGTTATTTGGGATGAAGATATAAAAATAAATATTCCAGCACAATCTGTTTTTCCAGTTTTTTATAGATCTGGTTTGGTCTGGAAATCAAAAAATCCAGATTCTTTTCCATTGATATATTCAGGTCAAGAAGGATATTCTGGATTAACAATTGCTTACAACATGCAGAGCGAGGGATCCTGGTCTCTTCAGCCGGTTGATTCAAACAAATTTGCACTGGTTCATGTATTTGCAACAAACAACATACAGTATCCATTTGTTGCAATTTTAGGGATAAGTCAATACGCAAACAAAACCGCTGCAAGACAAGGTATTAAAATAGAAACTCAACAATTGGGTGGATTGCCTTTTTCTGAATTTGCGCCTGTTGGATCTATTATATTTGAAACTAGAAATGGTTTTACTAATATACCAAAGGCAGCTATAGTCTCAACAGATCTTGGCATGAATTATCAAGATGAAAGAGGCGAGTCTTTTAGACCAGGTACTTTAGATTAAAAGACCCATCCATAGGTCTTGTTTTATTAACCAAGAAGAGCTTTAAGTTCTTCTGGCAAAAGTGTTACATTAACTTGAGTTTTAGGTTTCTTCTTTTGTCCTAATTCTTGTTGACGTGTTTCAATTGCCTCGTCTACAGATGCAATTGATTGAGAATCAGCGTTGCGCTCAACAAGGGCCTTACGAAGTAATTTTAGTTCTTTTAGTTGAGCATCACTTGCATTTTGTCGCGAACCTGGACTCTTAGCTTGATACGCAGCGCCGGCGTTTAATGCTTTGTCTTTATTGTGCCAATTACTAACCAGTCCGCTTACATATTTACGAAGCTCTGACTTGTCAGACAGCTTTTTGCGATTTGATTCTGTATCTGAAAAAACAACTTGACCTTTTTGAAACATAGAAGTTACAACTTCTAAAATCTGAGCTCGATATTCTTTAGTCATAACAGAATGAATATCTGTTTGATTTGCGACAAACTCAATTCCAGCTTCTTGCAAAACTTGAATTGTTGCATTAAAAACGGCCTCACGTTGAGAAATAGTCATAACCTGACTCCTTATAACAAGTATTGAAAAGAGAAACCACTCCTCTTTTCAAATTCAATTAGAATCGGATATTGTTAGTGAATTGGCATTTGTTGTAAAGTCTGAAAAAGACATTGTACTTCTACCTAGCCAAGCTAAACATTCGAGCGTTTTTTCATATATTACATTTTTAGGGTTTTTATTTTTAAGCAAACCTGGACTTACGGCAATTCCAATTTTTTCCACATTGGGTTCTGCTGTGTAGATTGCAGTCCAACAAATCCAACCATAATGATTCTCGTTTGGATCTAATAACTTAGCAACATAGGGTTTTGGCATCTGAGTTGCACAATTTGTTTTTTCGCAAAGCAATGCAAATTCCTTAAACCCGTCATTCAACTCATCTTGTAATCTGTCTTCTTCGGTTTCGTGTCCGCAGCTAGATATTAAAAACAAAGCAAACAATAAACTTTTTTTCATACAACACCCTCAATGAAGAATCTCCGGAATCGACTCTGTCATACTTTCATTTGCAATGATTACATAATCAATGTATTCATCTATCATTGTTACAAGCATCTCATCTGGAGTTGTTACTATTTTTGTTTTATCTTTTACATTGTTTAAAAGAGCAATGAGTTGTTCAACAGTCATGTATTTCCCCTGATTTTAATAGAATCGGAAATCAATGATAAACTCTGCCACAGGTAGCTTTTTTAACAATTAGTGGATTATGACCTGCTTTTTCTAATTCTTTAGCCAGTTTTTTAACAGCCTCGCATTTGTTTTTTCCGTGCGCAGCAAAATCATCATTATCTATTTTTAACAGACAAAGATGAGGATCCACTACAGTAACGCACAGCTCTGGTAGTTTTGGTTCTTGTTTTGGTTCTTGTTTTGGAATTGTACTGCATGAACTCAATACAAATGATAACAATAGTATTTTTTTCATTTGACACCTTCAAAATATCCACTTATAACTAATATTAAAAAACTAATCATAATAAATACAACTATATAATCAATGTAAATCATATCTACGAAAATCCCCTGTTGATAATATTTTTAAACCATGGTTGGTGTTTTATGTTTTTGATATTTTTATTAAAAACATAAACAATATGACCATAAAATGAAATTTTATGACTGGGGCAATACCTAAATATAACGTAATATACCTTTTTTAGTTATTTTATATTAATTATACAAAAGTTCATCGAGTACGGGGGTGTGTTAATCATCCTTCAGTATTTGATTCAAGTCGTAAACATCCACATCCATTCCGTGCTTGATGATTTTTGTGTCATAATCGAAATGCTGCTTTTTATAAAAATATTAGAATTCATCTTTAAGTTCTTTACTAATATCATTTAATGTTTTTTTAGGTTTTATAAAAAAGTTAATTATTAAATCAGTAATAGTTAAAAACAACACGACTGAAATTGTAATTATTAGTAAATTTAATAACATATTTCACTACTTTCAATAAACTTATTAAAAATCTCGGGATATCTGCCTACATAACCATTGTCTTCAAAGAAATAATAAAGAGCCTCACCAGGACGAAGACCGTCTTCAAAACTATCACGCCAGTGATAATCTTCAAAACTATTGGCATCAAGTCCCACTGCCTCAACGCAGAGACGATTAACTTCTTTCATCCAGATTTTGAAATTCATCTTCATTAGCTTCTCCCAAAAGATTTACTTAATCATCACTCTCGGCTTTAGCTTCACCAAAATCGCGTTGTTCTTGGGCTTGATTGGTAACCGCGCTTCCGGTATCGAGTTTTTAAGAATTTCTTTTTTGATTCACTTCTTGCAGCTGCGCAAGAAGACCATTGATTCTTTGAATGCTTTGCTTAATTTTCTCATGTCTTTCTTCAAGAGTGATTTCTCGTTTCTCGTTTTGAGGTTGCTTTTGCTGCACTTGTTGTTTGTTTCGAAAGCTGTTGATATCGATGACGTTGTCATTCATAACGATCTCCTTTAGGGTTTGAGAGCATCGAACAAAACCTTAGCATACGGAGACATTTCTTCTTTTTCATATGAAGCCTCATAGGCTTTGTAAAACTCTTTATCTAAAGCTTCTTTCTCGTCTTCATCTTCATCGTGATAAGTTCCGTCTTGATGTTCAAAGATGCGGAAATCTCCTATTTCATAATCAAGCCATTCATTAAATCCTTGATTATATGCAACTTTATCTAATTCTTTTAAGGCATATGAGGTAGAGAAAGAATAAGTTGCCACCTTTACTTGCTCGGGATACACTTCATCAAGAAATTCGTCATACATCTTTTCAAGATCTTGCATATCTAGTTCCATGTTGTCCTCCTCTTTGTAATAAATAAGAATCGGATTTAACCATTTTAGTCTTCAATAAAACCAATATATACATCTATTTGATATCCGTATGCCCAGCATTGATTATCTAGAGTAAAGATAGCATCTTTTTTATCAACAATAGAAATAGTATCAACAGGTTGACGTTGACCATGTCTCAAACCTAACCCTATGTTTTTTTCAATAGATACTATTTTTGCCTTTTCTGGCGGCAAGCTTCCCCAACAACCGCTCCACAGTACGTCATCTCCAATGCTTAAAAAAGCTGTCATAACAACCTCTTATTTGTCATACGACAATCTTTACAAATCGACATCAATAATGTCACAATCCGAATCTGTAGTTTTTCTAAAGGTCGCATAGTCCATTTAAGAATCCCTTATTGCTGATTTGTTTACTCAGTGCGAGTTCTTTTGGTCAAGGCATATTTCTTTTTCATCCTACATATTCCTGTCCAAGACATATCGTTCTGAATACATAACTTATAAAGAACATAGTGTAAGTCGTTTAAAGCTTTAAATTTTTTCTCTATCTTTAAATCGCATACTCGTATGTCTCTCATGCAATTCTCGCTCTGTGTAGCAGTGTCAGCGGTCATGACCACTTAATATTAGTGATTTACTTCTTAAGTAAAGAATATTTTATTTTAAGAAACACTAATAAGATACTAAACCTTGTTATGCTAATGAAAGAAGTCTCTTTTAGAGATGGGTTCCAAGCTAATAGATTGTCTATCTGCCGTTGTTGGTGGTGTGTTTTTTGCAAATCTACCCCAGGCATTTTTTCCTGCAAGTCCGCGATTCGAAGATTTCTTCTTCTTCTCAAATCGTCGTGCATCATTGCTATACAATCCTGTAAGTATCAAATTGACTAAAATATGGATAAACAAGCTCATATCCAAGTTGATTAACTATATCTTCGACAACTGAGACTAGCATATAATAACCATGGCATTGATAGCCCGTTTTTTGATCTATAAACGCTATCTCAATGGTATGTGGAAATACTTCATTCATTGCACTTGTTCCACTTGACCAAGGGCCTTTAATGTTGCAGGTCGAACCGTCCGTCATTGTTAGATTAAACGTGTGGCCATAGAAACCACTTGAATCATTAAGTCGTTTGTAATAAAACTGAACAAAGCCAATTTCATTCTTTCCCCAGTATAGATCACCAACATGCTTGCCGTTGTCGCGATCATGGTCTTCTATCTTTTGAAATAAGATATCACTCGGCTCTCTTCCTCTAATATAAAGACGAAGTTTGTTAGTTGAGACCGTATCGATCCAGAATTCATAGCCATTAGAATATAATCTGTTTGGTTTTGCGACTTGTTCCATGGCTCACCTCGTGAATGGATTTTAGGATTTCATCGAAATAATGATTCTTATTTGTTACTTTTGCTATTCGCAAAATACCTAATAGCATTTTAAATCTCTGTTTACTTCTTAAACCTTCAACGGTTACAACTAGTTTGTCAAATTCATCGTACTTATTTTCAGAAACAGATTTGTTAGATTTCATTTATAAAACTTTTTCTTCAATAGTTTCAAACTCAATTAATTGATTTAGATAATTGAGAATATCTTGCTCATCCACACCTGCTATTATTGCGAACTTTATACAATTAGAAATATCAGACACATGTCCGCATTTCATTTCAGTAATCAAAAAAAACCTATCTGTTCCCATGTGTGCATCTTGAGCACAACTTGAAATTGCCCCAGAGGCAAAATAAAACGCATGATTGAGAATATTTGCATCTGCAATTTTACGTGCTAAATTACTTGCTATCTCACATTCTTTTTTTGAAGAAAGACCATTGATATAATTATCTATAACTTTAATAACATTAGTTAAATCATCATCAGGGCATATTTTACTTGCCAAAATGGCAGAAAATAAATTAAGTCTATTGATTTGTTTATTAGTAAGCTTGCGGCCACAATAGTAAATATTCATAATAAATCTCCCTAAGATTTACTATAGATTCGAATTTAATTGCTTTTCAACAGCGCAACGAAACAAGTAATTCATAGCTAACATTTTTATTTGCTCTCGTTCTACTACTCTCGCCCCGTCGAGCGACCAGCTAAATGTAGAATAGGGTTCTGGATAGAATCGGATCTGACAATAGCCCGCACTTCTATCTGAGATAAGTTTACCATTGGTTTGTTTAAGAAGACGTTTTAACTTAAATGAATGCTTATTCAAATCATGTCGAAGTTTGTTGTGCGCTTCGAATTCACGTTTTAATTTGTTAATTATTTCAATAGGTTTTCTATTATCAACTGCATACATAAGTTTATAACGCAATGAGCTACGTTTGCGAGCCCATTCGTTTCTAGCATTAACTATGAAGCAGATCTCTTCATATACAGAGTTCATAAAACCTCTGACCTACACGTTGAAATAGATTCGGATAATACTTTATTTTATAAAATCCTCAACATCTACAAAGGATAGGTTTACTTTACTGTTTTTTATAACTACTAATCTCATCAACACCCAAGTTAGGTGTATTCTAGTTGTAGTTCTATTGTTCCACTCTATTGGTCTAAAGTAACTCATTTAATCATGTATTCGAAGTTGGGATTGATCAACGTGGTTCATAAATCACATACCTCTTCTAAAGTCATCTCTTCTGTCGTGACTAATTCTAGTTCGTCTATTGCATAGAAGTGAGAATAGCTTTTTGCATGGGCATCTGCTGCCTGGGCGTCAGTTGCATTTATCAGTCTTTGCATATCTTTTTCCGCCTGAGCGCGAACGGTATAGACCTTATCCACGGCGATTTCGACGTCATTAAATACTATGATATAGACTTTCATCTGTCTTCCTTGAGACGACCTGAGTCCGCGCCGACACTGTTCACACAATGAAGAAAAAAACTATGAAGCATGTTGTTCATTCAGAGCTCCAAAAGAACTTGGAGATGCTCTGCAGCATCCCCATCTTCAAGGCTTCGGCTTTCTCTATCGCTACCAACAAAGCTCTGCTGGCTGCTTTGAGGGAGTCTATGTCCTTGTAATCAGAGGAACTTAGTAAGTTTTCAGCTTCCCATATCAAGGTTCTAATAGTTTCTATTTCGTCTGAATTGTTAGGTTTCACACCTTATCTCCTTTAAACTCACCACAAGCGCATCCTCAAAAAAAAACGCGTTTGCAACTCAAAATATGATTACGAATAGACGGTACTCTCCAAAAAACAGTTACACACCAAACCAAAGAACCACAATTGAAATCAACGGAGTATTAAACGGGGTTGTCTTCTAGCAAGAACTCAATCAATCCATTGAGCTGTCTCTCATTAAGACGGCCAATGATTGAAGTCCGATAGTCATCTGCATCATAAGAGCAACCGTAAGTGTATTCGATCACACCCAGTTCCAAAAGCATCTCTAAGCCCTTCTCGCCAGGGAATCTAGCACTAAACATTCTATCAACCATACGAGCAACAGGAGTAAGCTCACGATCACCAGAGACCATAAGTACTGTCATACCCACCTCCAATCATCTACGTAGTTTAATAATTGGATGACCTTCGTCTGTTACGTCAGATGTAGCGTCTGACAACTCAAGATCTACACAGCCAGCACCAAAGTATTCATCTTGCTCTAGATCAAGAATGGTTACATGATTGTTTAACTGATTTTCACTTAAAAGACTAAGGGCTTCTAGCAGTTCTTTATAGGTCATAGTGACACCTCCATCTATGGATGTAGAGAATCGGATGGAACGCTTCGCTGTCCCAGATTGCCCCAGTGAAAATGGGATAAAATGAGTTAAAAGTGGGTGGGTGGTGGCCGCGCACTCTCTCACTCAACTTTCCACTTAAATTTTATTAGTGCACTTCCATGTGCACCTATCTCACTCAGAGCAAGTCTCTTAGGTGCTCTGGGATTTTACTAAGATCCACTTCGATTTTGCTTTGTGGCTTGATCTCGCTGAGACGCTGCGCAATTGCTTCATCGACCTTGGCAACTGCTTCAGGCTGGGCATTGCGCTCGATGAGAGCCTTGCGCAGTAGCTTTAGCTCTTTCAGCTGTGGATCACTTGAACCCTGGCGAACACCCGGGTTTTTGGGTGCATACTTTGTTCCACCATTGAGCTCGGTCGACTTGCGGAACCAGTTGTTCACCATACCTACTACGTAGGTACGGACCTTAGATGGTGAGTCGTACTTGATTCGAGCACCTGGACTAAAATCAGTCCCATGCTCGAGGATCGACTGGGTCACTAGATCGACCACCTGCTTAGTCTGATCCTTGGTGATGTACTCCAAGACTGGAGTACCGGGTTTGAACGACTCACCGAGAACTTCTTGAGTAGCTGCAACAACTGACGCTGACTGTGACATAGTCATAAAACACCTCCAATAGTTGAGCTCAGGCCCAACATATATATAAAGGATCGGGAGAGACTGGGACCGTCCCAGCGTTCGCAGTGCTTCGGGTGCCGCTACTACCGTTGGCCCGCGAACAATATATTATAGAGTCGGTTGACGGCGTAGCGGTGTCGGAGCTGTTGGCTCCGACTGGGGGAGCTAGCGAGGACTAAGTCCTCGCTTTCCCCTGGTGTTCTCACTATGCTCTCGGCTCGCCAGCGGACTGGAGAGCCGTCGTGTGGCTTGTGCCAGTTGGCCGTGTATTCCACGGTCTCGAACTCGTCTTCGAGTTCGACCAAGTTCGAGAGCATTTGGAGATGCTCTGCGAGTTCTGGATCGTGGTTGCCAACTAGTTCGTCGCTATCTTGGTACCTGAAGGCGCCGCCATCGATGGCGTAGTACTCGGTGTACTCGCTGTCTGTGATGTCAGTGATGAATGCATTTACCGCGCCTTCGAGTCTTACATTGTACATAAGTCACCTCATTGTTAATATATAAGCTATATTTAATTATATAGCTTATTATTAACAATATATTATAGAGTCGATTGACGGCGTAGCAGTGTCGGAGCATTCAGCGCCGACTGATTCTCTCTAGAACGAAGTCCTTTATTACATCGGAGATAGTTAGTAAGATATATCCGAACACGAAGATAATAAGTAAACTAGTCATGATCGTATCCTCCTAGTTTAGGGAAAGGTTGGGCTCAGAAGAGCCCAACCGGAACGGAACCTCAGACGAGGTCCCGGAGGTGATCTGGGATCAGATCCAGATTCACTTCGACCTTCTTGGCTGCGGGTTGGATCTCGGAGATTCGCTGGTCGATCGCTTCCTGCACCTTGGCCAGAGCATCTGGTGCTGCGTTCCGCTCGGTCAAGGCCTTCATCAGGAGCTTGAGCTCCTTGAGCTGGGGGTCGGTCGAACCTTGGCGAGATCCTGGGTTCTTGATCTCGTACTTGGTTCCACCGTTCAACTCCTTGCCTTTGCGGAACCAGTTGTTGACCATACCAACCACGTAGCTTCTCAGCTTCTTGGGATCGGCGAACTTCTCACGAGCCTGAGCGGAGAGATCGGTCTCGAACTCTTGGATCGACTGAGTCACAAGGTCAACAACCGAGGCAGTCTCGTCCTTCGAGATGTACTCGAGGATCGGAGCACCTGGACGGAAGGATTCACCGAGAACTTGCTTGGTATAGAACACTACTGATTCGGATTGTGACATAACCATATAACACCTCCTGGTTGAACAAACAGATAGAGTATCGGATCAAACGCCGTACACTATCGATAACAGAATCGTAAGACAAAGATAGAATAGTATCGGAATCTCCACATTCACCTCCAGTTTCGGGTGGGTGCTTTCCATAATACTTTATAGAATCGGATACCCGGTAGCCTTTCCTTTTTAGGGGACCTCTTATTATAGTATCGGTACCGCGGCGCAAATAATCCCTAGCTGGGGCATTGCAAATACAAGGGCCCGGGCCCTCAATACAGAAACAGGCCCGGTAGCTTGTAGAAAAAAGTCAGGTACCAGTACTTGATTTGCACACAATAGTATAGTGTGATTTATAGAGCGTGCATTTTAAAAACACATTGTATATTCATACAATTAATCAGTTTTGCTTATTCTATACTTCCTGTAACCTACAACTGCCACCACATAGGGTGCATATAGTCGCCACAACTGCCACCATATAGGGTGCACATTCTCCTATTCCCTTGTCAAAGATCCACTCCTATTATACCCGCCCAGGGCCTGCGCGGACGCCCACTACATCGTTGACATCATTGAAATAAGTGAGAAAGTTATAGTTAAATTACGTCGTTTACTTCGCTGATATAAAGCGCGATATCGCGCTAGGATCTTCAGCGAATAGACTCGACGAGGATAGGTGGTGCTTTAGTTGTAGGTTAGGCGCGGCATCATAGGTGCAGTGGATTACAGGCGCTGGCATAAGGCATGATTGATAAAAAATATGGGTTGATTTAAAATTAGTGAAAGTTAAGTGTGTGCACTTAAAAAAGCATAGTGTTTTCATGGGGTTCTAAAAAAACTTAAAAAATCAAGAAAGAAACAATCTTCGTTCAGCTTCTCTACGACGAGTTAAACCAGCCATAACTTGACCACGGGACTTGTTGTATTTTAAAAACTCTTCTGCGGCAAGAACAAAGTTACGTTGATTAACGAGCTTAAGAAGAGTCGATTGCTTTAGATTACCAGCACCGACGTTGTAGGTAAACGAAACTAGAGCGGCAAATTGATTGTCATTGACTTCTACTTTTAGAAGCTTGCTTACTTGATCGCAAAAGCTTTGAAGATGATGGACGAGTGCTTGCTCAGCTTGCTCCTGTGTCCATACTGTCTTTGGACCAATTGGTGAGTGTTTTCCGTCTACCAGCGGAGAGAATTGATCAAGACCAGTTGCACCGTAGCCAATTGTCCAAGGATCACCTGGAAGAGATTTCCAACCTTCTTTTCTGGCGTTTTGTGTTTTTAACAACTCTTTACCTAGAGGAGAGGCAGGATCGGCATATGCCTTTAACTTACAACCTTCGAAAGATTTTATTAGGTCAACACCATCTTTGTTTATCTTTTTCATATTTTCTTCTCCAAATTTTTGTTCTATAGCAAAATCTAAAATTTTTTGCTTAGCTGCTTGTTTGTAGATTTCTGCAACTTCATATTCTGATCTTGCACGAAGAGCTCCGGTGGCTTCCCAACAACTCATCCAACCAGTTCCATCTTGCCTTTCTGTTAATTTAGCAAGAGGACAAATTTTACATGGATTATTTCTGAGATCTTCACAATCACCAGTCGAAGCTATATGCTCTAATATCTTAGAGACGCGATTCATCGCAATACTCCATGTATAATAGGTTATACCTAGGAGAGGATTTTATCATGTCACAAAAGATGACCAAACCTTCAGCCACTTTTCCAAATAGCTCTACTTCTTCAAGTAGTCAGTTTCCAATAAACTTACCCGATCCAAGTATGTTTGGACAAAACTTTGATCAACTAATTCAAAGACGCGGAATCAGATTTGTTCATCATAGGGCTTTGCCATGTCCTAACATGAACTCTCTTAATGACAATTCACATTCTCCAATTTGCCCACACTGTGATGGATCTGGTATCTTTTACTATGAGCCAAGAGAGATAGTTGGCGTATTTATTTCTAATTCTGTAGAGAAAAACTTTGAATATCAAGGAGTGTGGGAAGTTGGAACTGCCACTATTACTTTTCCAGTTGAATACGACAATGGAGATCAGGCTGAATTTTCTATGTATGATAAATTAGTAATAACTGATTATACAGTGAGAATGTGGGAAAAGAAAGAATACGAACCCAGACCAGGCGACACTCAACAGCTTAGGTATCCAATTGAAAAAGTAGAATATATGATAACAGCAACCGATACACTTGTTAAAGAATATAAACAAGGTGAAGATTTTACTGTAGAAAATGGATTAATAAAATGGATTTCTGGAAAAACTCCACCTTACGATACTCTTAACGAAATCGGTGATACTTTTGCTGTTAGTTATTTTGCAAATCCAGTTTATATTGTTCTTCAACCATTAAGAGAACTGCGTGTATCTCAACAAATGGTTGACGGTGTTAAGACAACCAAAAGACTACCTCAACATATAGTAGTTAAAAGAGACTTTTTTGTTAACAAACCAGAAAAAATATCTGGAATGTGATTCACTAAGCTAATAGAGGGCTTATAATTGATATTGTGTGATTTTAAGAGGATAGAAAATGCCACATTTTGCAAGTAAAAAACAATATCGCATGATGATGGCCATTTTGCATGGAAAGAAAAAAGGCTCTACTGCAAGAGGAGACAGTGGTCCTCCAAAAAGTGTTGCCGAAGAATATTCAGGTGATAGTAAAAACATCCCAGACAGTAAAGGCAAAGAACACAAAGGTGGAAAATGGGATGAACATAAGCAAAAAAAGCATAGTGAAGCAAAAGAATATAAAAATAAAATTAAAGAAAAATTAGAACAACAAACTAAAAAATCAGAAAATAAACCTGGTTTTGGTGTGGTTGTAGTAGATGAAAACAATCATGTGCTAATGGGCAGGCATACTAAAACAAATGAACTTGCTTTTCCAGGCGGCTCTGCAGAAGATGGAGAAAAACCAGAACAAACAGCAGCAAGAGAACTTGAAGAAGAATCTGGTTTAAAAATACACCCATCTAAACTTCAACCTTTAGATGACAGAACTTTTTATATAAAAATAAACTCTAAAGATCCAGATGTCTATTTGTCAAATACTTCTGAGTTGTCAGATGTTGGTTTTAAAGATCCATATAGTATAGATATGTCAGAAGTAAGAGATTGCTGTATTCCATCTTTAAAGTCATGGATAAAATCATCACACCAAGATGATATTAAAAAATCTGAAATAATAGATAGAATACACAAAGAAGAAGATCAACTTAAACTTCATCCAGTTTTTGATATGCCAATTAGAGATTGTTTAACTTTAATTGCAAACGCTTTACACAGACACATAGATCCGCATGTTTCAGGTCTTGATGAAAATGATGTTGCTAAAATTCCATTAAGTTCTTATGTTGTAACTATTAGAAAACACAAAGATGGAAAGAAGTCTGGACACATAGATGATGGTGGAAAAACAATACATAGATTTATGGGGTTGGAAGACAATGAAATGACAAAAGACATAATGAGTCTTTTTGAATGGTTTGATTCTAAACATATGCATAAGATAAAAATAATATCACCAGAAAAATTATCTGATGACACAATAGAAGATGGAATGTCAAAAATGATCGATAACTATCGTTCCTATAATATAGGCGATATTTATGATGAGATGGAGAATATTCGTCAAGAGATACGGCAGGGAAACGCTGTAGATTTACAGCAAGCAGAAGCTAAAATTTTATCTATATTTGATAAAATGGAAGATAGACTTTTAAATGTAGAAAAAAAACATAATTCTTTAGCAGGAAGAGCTGGAGATGAAATAGATCAAATTGAAGCCAAGTTAAGAGAACTTCAATCAAAAATAGAATCTATAAACAAAAAACCCTCAGTAATAGAAGCAATATCATCAGATAACATAAATCCTAGTAAGATATCAAAAGAATTTTACCCTTACTTATCAAAGCCGATGGTTACAATAAAACCAAATGGTCATATTACAATCCATTTTAAAGAAGATTGGACAGATGATGAGAAGTCTAATTTTCTTACAGATCTTAAAGCAAAGACTTTAAAGAAAAAGAAAAAATGATAGATAGAGGATTGGACACATTAAAATGGAGTCTCTCATCAAGAGGCTATGACGACGACGATGTTCGCACCATATTGCTGCTTGCAAAAGATGAAATGACAGATGGAATTAAAGCACTTATTGAGTCTTGTGTTCAAGAAATAGTTGATAATGCAAATTCTATGGAATCTGATGATTTCTTATCTCAAGTTAAATTAATATCAGAAAATGGATATGTTCAGATATCTACAGATAGTGGATTAACTGATTTTAGTAAACCAGCTATTCCAATGCTTTCATCTATATTGAAAAATGGAAAAACATCAAAAGATGGTTCTATATACAAAGTTGTTCCAATAGGAAAAAATCCTTTTAATAAACAAGATAATAAATTAATAAAAAATACTGATGCAGGTATAAAAGCATTATCTTCCGTATCTAGAGAAGGAAAATCTTTAGAGCAGACAACAGTAGACATGGCTGTTTCTTTTGGCATGGCCGCAAGTAGTATGATCTCTTCTAAAAAAGATAGTTCATCTTTACAAGATAATTCTATTAGTTTTAGAACAGCATCTAGTAATCAAGATCCAAATTCTAGCTGGGTGATTCCTAGAAAAGAAGAAAATATGACAAACTTAGTATATGAAATTAATAATAAAATTAGATACGGCACAGATGATATAATAGAAAATGTTGTAAGAAAATACGAAAGAGAATATTAATGTCGCAAGTGATGCCAGAAATAGCTGTTCAAAGAATAATTCAACATGGTCTAAAGCAACTTAGATTAAGTAAACCTATGTTTGATGATATTTTTGCATATGTTAAAGAGCATCCGTTAATGGTTGGGGCATATGGACCAACATACGTTGATCGTATATGGCAATGGTTTACTACAGAAAAACTACCAGTGGTTCAAGCTTTTTTACTCACGCCAGAACGTATTCCTTGTTATAGTGTTCATCTATCGGCAGAAAGTGAAGATGAATCAAAAGCCTCTATTGGTGATTTTTATGGAGAAGAATTAGAATCTGAATTAAGCATATCTAGTTTTAGTGTAACTTTAGACATAGGCATACACGGCAGCAAGACAGCAGATCAAGTTTTGTGGATGTATTATATTCTTTCATACATATTGTTTAAAAATAAACTATTAGCTCAAGATCTTGGGATTGAGATGCAGACTTTTTCTGCTACTGATTGGCAAAAAGATACAGCAAAAATGCCTGAAAACATATATACTCGCTGGGTTAAGATGCGATGTACAGTATTTAATACATGGTCAACTGAGCCGTTTTCCGGTCCATACGATATGGAAACTGAGCTTAATTTCGAAAGGGTGGTAGACACAGATGGCTAAAAGTAGGCAAATTGAAAAAGAAAGTATAGAACCAGATCTCAAAGCGATAGCTGATTTTGAAAAATCACAAAGAAAAAATAATGTTAAAAAAGAAGTAGATTCTTTAGTTGATTTTGATAAATGGTGGGCCGAAAGATCATCGGTCCTTTGTCAGCCAGCTCATATGAAAGAAATTTTAAGAGCTGATGCAAAAGGCAGGGGACTTGCAAACAAAGAATCAATGGAAAGATGGGATTGGGCCGCTAAGATGTTTGGATTAGTTGTTAAATAAAATATTAAGCTATAGGCACGTGTTATAATTACTAATGACATTTTCTGAACTCGCACTGGAGGTTATTTACAATGGCAATAAGCGTCAGCTTTAACGGAGCGACAATAAAAAAGCCAGGTAGTTATTCAAAAACAGAAGTGGACGTGGGTGGGAATTTGCCACTTGGCCCAGCTGGATTAGTTGTCATTGTTGGAGAGGCAGATGCAGGCGCTCCAGTTACGGCTGAGATTGATGCTTCTAGAAATGTATACACAGCAGATCAATTAAGTGAAATTAGAGCTAAATATCGCTCAGGTCCTATTGTTGATGCTGCTAATTTTTTATTTTCTCCATCTATCGATGGCGCTATTCCCAATGGAGCACAGGCTGTTTGGGTTCTTAAAACAAATGCTTCTGTAAAAGCATCTTTGGCTCTTGCTTCTTCTTATGGAACTCTTAGAGCTAGAGAATGGGGCGTTGGTGGAAATCAAGTAAGTGCAAAAATTGTCTCTTCTTCAGAGGTTCCTCCTGCTAAACTTGGAACACCTCTTGCTTTTGGGGCTTCTTTAAATGCAGCTTCTTTTAGTGTAAGAGTAAATGGCGGAGCTGCTTCAGTTGTTACTCTTAGTTCAACTTCGGATGATCATTCAGATTTAACTTCTTTAGTTTCTGAATTAGAAACTAAACTACCTGCAGGAGTTTCCGCTTTTGTTTCCTCTGGTTCTTTAAAAATAGAACTAGATACACAATCAAATCAACATCTTCTTGGTTTTGGTCGATCATTAGAATTAGTTGATTCTACTATTGGTGATTTAGCAAAACTAGGCATGACGGCTGGATTAGCTTCTAGCTCTGCAGAGCCTTCTGTTACAGTATCTTTTTCACAAAAAAGAGATCTTTTAGTAGAAGAAGATGCAATTGGTGGCAATGTTGTCTTAACAATAGGTCATGATGGTTCTGGGGGCGTTTCTTCTGCTTCTGTTTCAATAAATGAAACTTCTATTGTCTTAAATACTTCAGCTGGTTCTGTTAGTATTCAGAAATCAGAATATTTAACATTAGGAAAAATCGCTGAAGCAATCGACTTTCAACCTGGATGGTCTGCATCTGTGTCAAATGTGCTTTATGCAAATCTATCTCCTTCTTGTCTAGATCATGTTTCGTCAGCTGGAGCTTTGTCATCAGTTGCAGCAAAACCTGCTCGTATTAAAAAAGATTCTTTTGAAATGTCTAAACTGGTATCGGAGTCTCTGCTTGTTCAATTTGTAAATCAATCAAAAGTAGGATTGCCTGCAGCAATGTCTGAAATGATGTTGTCAAATGGAGCTAAGGGCGCAACTACTTCTTTAAGTTTTGTTGAAGCTCTTGCCAAGGCTGAGAAGTTTCATTGCAATTTTGTAATTCCTCTTTTTTCTAGAGACGCATCTGCAGATGTTGCAGATTCATTAACAGATGCTGGTTCTACATATACAATAGATGGTATTCATCAAGCTGTTAAAACACATATTAGTTTAATGAAAACTACTCTTAAAAAGAGTGAGCGACAAGGATTCTTATCTCTTAAGGCAAGTTTTGATACTTGTAAAGAAAAAGCAGCTTCAGTTTCAGATGCACGTATGCAACTTGTTGTTCAAGATGTTCGCCAAGCAGATGCTCAAGGAAATATAAAATGGTTTCAACCATGGGCATTAGCTTGTCTTCTTGCTGGGTCTAGAAGTGGAGCGCCAATAGGTCTTCCTATGACATTTAAATTTATGAACTGTGCTGGAATTCGTCATACAGCTCAGTCCATGACAACAGCTGAACAAGATATTGCTATAGATTTTGATCCAGATGTTGAATTTGCAGAAGCCATTGATGCGGGTATTACTTTCTTAGAATCGCCAAGAACAGGTGGCTTTAGAGTAGTTGTTGACAACACCACATATGGGCTTGATAGTAACTGGGTTTACAATCGTGCAAATGTTATATATTCTGGCGATATCGTTTCTTATAATTTCAGAAACACGATGGAACTTCGTTATGTTGGTGTTAAGAATAATATTAGAGCAGCAGAAGTAAAATCTACAGCTGAATCTGTTCTTAATACATTCTTAGCCCAGGGAATAACCGTATCTACATCAGATGCTCCGCAAGGATTTAAGGATCTAAGCGTGAGAATGGAAGGAAATGTTATTTATATTAGCGTGACGGTTAAACTTGTTGAAGGTATTGATTTCATCTTGTCTGAGATCACTCTACAAAGAGCAACTCAATCGGCTTAAAATCAATATATATAACACTTAAAGGACTGAATAATTATTCAGTCCTTTTTTATTAATGTATTTTGTTTTATAACTATATTTATGATAATATAAAAACAGCTCTCATAGTGAGAGTCTCTAACGTAGTGGGTTCTAGAGCCCTAGGAGAAGAAGATGGCAGATAAGAAGACTAGTTTAATAACAGGTAGTAATGCTAAAATCAAGATCAACGGCGTTACTCTTGCATACGCAACAGATGTTCAGTACGATGTTTCGGTTCAAACAATTCCAATCGAAACAATGGGACGCTACGAAGTGCTGGCAAATGAGCCAATCGCAACTATCGTAAGTGGTTCGTTTTCTGTTGTTCGCTATACTAAGGCAGCAGCAGATGGAAAAATATCTGGAGCAGCTGCCAGTGGCAACGGTGTTGGAAATTGGAAAGCAGGTACTGGAGTTGGCTTACATACACACTTCAATCCTGCTGACATACTGAAATCTGCAACAGTTGATATCGAACTTTTTAGAAAAACACAGAACGAACCAACCGCAGCAGAAGGCGTAGAATCTTTTAAGAAAATACTAGATGCTAGATTGACTAGGATGGGTGGAAGTGTTAACAAGCGCGGTATTCTTATGGAATCTTTCGCCTTTGTTGCTGAAGCAATTCAGGACGATTCATTTACTCACGGCAAGTCCGGTGAAAACGATCTTTCAGATTAAGAGGCAATAGGTGGCAGGTAAGAAGCCGTTTTTTATAACAGGTTCTAACTGTAAAATAAAAGTAAACGGCGTAACTCTTGCTTATGCTACTGATCTTTCTTATACTGTTACTATAAATCACGCACCAGTTAAGGTTCTTGGCGTTTATGAATCAGACACTATAGAACCATTGTCCTATTCCGTATCTGGCAGTTTTACATTAATTAGATATATAGACAGTGCCATTGACAGTCTTGGATATGTAAATGGAGCAAATGGATACGGCAACGGTGTTGGTTCTTTTGCTCAACCTTATCAATTCACAAGACCCGATTTATTAAGAACAGATGGTAAAGCTGATCAAAGCGCCAACCCAGCAAAACTTGGAGATGCAACTGGTTTTGATATAGAGATGTATCAAAAAGTACCAAACAATTCACTAGGAATTGCAAAAATAAGAAATTGTAGAATTGTTGCTATAAATTCTCAAATATCTAAAAGATCTCCAATGATACAACAATTTCAATTTGTTGCAAATTACCTAGATGAAGATAGTTATATAGCAGAAACTTCGGGCCAGGGGCAGCAGTTCTCTTGAGGTGTTAGATGAGTAAAAGACGGGGATTTGATAGGGGCACTGGTTTTTCGGGATTTGCATCTCGAACTGCTGAGAATTTGGTATCTTCAGTAGGTACTATTAATTCTTTAAAACCTACTGCTAAATACATGTCAGGCGCAAGAGCTGTTTTAAAAGTTAATGGAAGCATTGTTGGTTTTGCTATGCAAATATCTTGGACAATTAACACAGAGCAAGTAGAAATAAATACAATAGATGATTATATGCCATATGAAATAGCACCAAGAAGAATTTCCGTAAATGGAACAATTGGAACATTTGTAATTCCTGGCAGATCACCAACTGCTGAATTAATACAATCTGATAGTCTTAGTTTTTTATTTAATAAATACATAACTATAGAAATAAGAGATTCAGTAACGGACAATATGCTATTTAAAACAAATAAAGCAGTCATCACATCCTCATCGTCTGATCTAAGGGCTGAACAACTTGGATCTACTACTTTACAATGGAAGGCAATAGGTTGGGTTAATGAATCTGCTCCAGGTTTACCAAGTGGATATAACGATGCATCTGATAAGGCATCTGCCGATCCAAGTGGGATTATAGATAAATTAAAAAAGAAAATTCCAAAACTTCCATTTTAAATTGGTATAATTATTTAGTAAATTACGGAGGCTTGTTATGGATCTTCCAAAGCGTGAAAAAACTTTTTATTTTGATTACGAAGGCGAATCTGGCTTTAGATATGAAGGCAGTTTCACTGTTAAGTGTAGATTGACAGTTGCTGAAAAATATGCATCTGAATTAGAAAAAACTCGCTTACAAGGCGACACTTCAAATCCATCTGCTGGATTGTCTGGTATGGCAATTGCAATATCCACTCTTCGATCTCGTGTTGTAGATGGTCCAAACTGGTGGAAACAAGGACTTGGATTAGGTATAGAAGACGAGGACGCATTGGTTGAACTATATTCAAAAGTTGAAGAAATAGCCGCAGAATGGGCTTTAGATGTCAAAAAAACATCTAAAGAAGAAAAATTGGGAAACTAACTGACGGAGATCTTGACGAAATCTCCGTTTATCAAGCAATAGACAATTTAATAGCTAAAAATGCTAGAGATGTCGATTCTGAAAAGGGTCGACTATTATTTTTAATGTCCTGGTGGAGTAAGACCTATAATCGCCCATTAAAAGATCCAATTTTACAAACATATACATTAGAAGAACTTTATTATGAATATCGCGATAAAATAGAAAGAGATATCGCAGTAAGAGAAATGTCAGAAAAAGAAACTGATAAGATAGAACAAGATAAGATAGATGATGCAATGGCATGGGCAGACGCTGAAGAACAAAAAGAAAAAGAGCAAACAGGGGAATATTCTGTATCTGAAAATGACATAGAATGGATGAATGCTCAAATGAAAAAAGCCAAAGAAGAATTTGGTGAAGATTTTGGTGAAGATATAAACGAGGATTTTGGAAATGGCAGATGATAATGACATTAAAAATAAACTAAGATCAAGACTTCAAGATGTCAATACTCTGCCATCTAGATTAGCATCTGGTGTTGAAAGCATATTTGAAAGATCACAAGTAAAAACAAAGGCTCAATTAGATCTTGAGGCTGGTCTTGAAAGAACTAGACAACAAAGAGCACAAGTAAATTCATTAGCATCATCTACATATGATGCAGATGAAAGAGAATCATTAAGAAGAAGACAGGTGGCATTAGTAAGGAGAGAAGCTAGGGCAAATGAAAGAATAGAAACTGAAGAATTTAATAGAACAAGTGCTGCAAGACGCGAGGCATTTCAAAAAACTTCTTCAATGCTTTCTTCAGAAAGGCTTGAAAGAGAAACTGGCAGAATTGGAAGAGCACCCGAGGCAAGGTTTCTAGCTGGACAATATGCTCAAGGTATGGCTCAATCTGAATTAGAAAATCGTAGATTTCAAAACTTAAAACATCAAGAAGAAACTGCAGCACAGATAACTGGATTATCTGCAAATATTGACGACCCTAGATCTGCAGCAAGAATGAGATATCTTACTGGTAAATTATCTAGACAACAAATATATGGCGGTCAGATTTCTGCAGCTCTTTCTCTTCAGAGAGAAATGGGAATAGATGATATAAGTGTAAGAAGACAATCCGCGTCTATATCTGAGAGAATAAATAAAGAAACAATGCGAGAAGGAATTTCTTCTGATATTCAATCTGGTCAAACTAGATCCTTTAAAGAAGAATTAGATACATATAGAAAATTACGAGATGTAGTAAAAGAAACTGCAGAAAAAATATCTTCTCTTGGCGAAGTTAGTGCTGATTTAAGACAAACTCAGCAAGATCAAGTTAGAGAACTTGAAAAACAGGGTGAAAAAGTTAGACAAATGAAAGCCGCTGGAATGGGTGGAGACGGCGGTGGTTTAAGTACTATTGAAAAAATTCAACTTGGCGCTGCAGGTTTTAAAGCAGCAGCAGGCATCGCTGGTTATGCAGCTGTCGGTTCTGAAATAGAGCAAATGAGAGCAAGAGCAGGAATTGCCGCTGTAATGAATCAGCAATTTTTTGATCAAAAAGCAGCATTATCTGGAGATATGAGCGCGCTATTAATGACAAGTGGCGGAATAAATGCAGCTGTCCTAAGTGAAGCTGAAAATTTCAGAATCTCAGCTCGTCTTGCTGCTGGCGCTGATATTGCCGGCAGTGCAGTCGGAACAGTGGCAGATGTTGTAGGAAACGCAAGGACAGGAAACGCTGGTGCTGCTGTTAGCTCAGCTATATCTGGAGTAAGTGATGCTGCAAAGGGAACTATTGCATTATCAAAAGGAATAACTCAAACAAATGCTGCCTTAGAGGCATACTCAGCAAGAAGACAACTGTCTCAAGAAGAAATAAGAATAAGATCTCAATCTATGCAGGATTTTTACAATGATAGAGTTTCTGCATATAGAGCCTCTATTGGAGCGGGTGGCCTTTCTTCTAGTCTAATGGACGAAATGACTAATGCTCAATTTGCTGCTGGAATTGGACATATAGATTTAAATAGACAAAAATCATTATTTTCAATGGGTATGGGGGCTGGAGGAAGAGCCTTTAGATCTGGTGCACAAGAAAGAGCTGCAACTATAAAAGCAGCAGCAGAATTTGAAAGAACTGGTATTGGAACAGCAGAACAATACATGAGCGGTCTTGATAGAATGGTCTCAGCTGGTGGATCTAGAAAAGATTTAGAAGACATAATGAGAAACGCAATAGCAGCTGGCGTTGGAGATGCTGAGAATATAAACAAAATGGTTGAATCTACTGCTAATTTAGCAGAATTAATAAACCAGGGTAGAGGAATAGGTGGAGCTGCGACCGCAGCCCAAGCGTTGACATTGGGTCTTCAATCTTATCAAGGTACATCTTTAGAAGAAGAGCAAAAAAGACAAGGTGTTGCATATGGTCTTCAAAACCTTCAATCATTAACTGGTGGATCTGGGTTGAATCTAGAAACAGTATCTCAAATTGCTTATTTAAACAAAGCAATTCCAGGTCTTAAAGGAATGGGGCTTCAAAATGTTGTAAAACTTGGAGCAACAGGTGCAGCTGATGTTCTTAGTTTAATAAGAAGTAATAAAGATACTAAAACAAAAGCCAGATTATTGGAAGAAAGAGGGCTTTCTAGTGCTTTTATAAATGAAAGTGGAGATATTAGACCAGATGCTGAAGATACGGCATTTAAGATTTTTCAATCTGAAATTGCAGGCGTTGCAGGAGGAGCAGGGGCTGTAATAAGTGCACCAGCTAGTACGGCAATTTATAAATTATTAAATGCTAAAGATTTTAATCAATTTAAAAACATGTATCGCAAAATGCCAGGCGAAGCAAAAGATTATTTAACTGGTGCTGGAGTTAATAGAGCAGCAATGGAAGGTGTGTTTGGGGTTGGTTTTGGAGCAACAGGTCCAATAGGTGAGTCTCCAACTCCATCTGGTAATTTTGCACAAGCTCAAGAGATATTATCAAAAAGCACTCAAATGTCTATAAAAAACATGGAAGCTTTTGGTAATTCTTTGCAAGAAATAAATGAAAGAATGAAAAAAGTTTTAAGTGAATTTAATCCAGAGCAATCTTTTTCTAAAACACAACAAGCAAAAGAAGCCATGCATCTTGATGTTAAAGAGTTTAATAATTCTGTAATTGATTTTAAAACTGCTGTTAGTGTTTTTGCTAAAACCGTTGGATCTAAAGGCACTGAACAACCAGATTCAGACAATCCTGCTAACTGGAGATAAAAGTGATTAAACAACCACAGGCAGGAATAAAAATTTATAACTACGAAGATAGACTTGGTAGTAGTTTTTATAATGGTAAAAAAGAAACACAAAATATAGAAAAAATAATAAAAATAAAAAGTGAAATAATATCTATATCTACTTTAAAACACAAAGCGCAACCTGCTGGAGAGTTTCAAATAACATTAGCTCCAACTAAAAATTGGATAGCAACAATATCTCCCGGCAGTTGGTTGTCAATTCACATGACCTCAGATAAGACAACTGATGATATTCTTTTTTCATTTAATGAAAAATCTTTAAAAATGATTGGACGTATAGATACAATTAGAATGAGTATGCGTGTAGATCAAACAACAGGCGCAAGACAAACTGTTTATACAATATCTGGAAAAGATTGGGGTCAGATTTTTGAGTCAATATTATACATAGACCCAATGGTATACGAGACCCTGAGTAATAATCAAACTGCTATATTTTCATCGGTAGATACGCTTCTTGGTAGCGTATTAGAAACTTCAAAAAATGGAGCATCTTCTACTACGAATTTAATTAGAGCAATGTTGCAAGTTTGGGGATCTGTTCCACTAATTCCACAAGGCCAAACTGGTGGATTATCTAGTGGTAGTTTTATAAATACACAAGTTCCATTTGAAATACCAAAAGAATTATCTCAAGATTTAAATTTAAAAACAAGCAGCTTATCTAAGTCAATTAATTTAAAAACAGGTAGATTAATTGCAAATAATATATACGATGAAAGTAGACCTGAGGCTTATGGCGGGATTATTCCACAAAGTCTTTTTGGATCTAATGCTATTTGGCAAGTTATGTCTGCACATAGTTGTGAGCAGGTTAATGAAATGCTATGTGATATAATATGGGAATCCGATATTCCTAAATTGACTCTTTTTAAAAGAATAAAACCTTTTGCTTTAAACTGTGTATCTTACAAAGATAATAGAATTGAATCTAAATTTGTAAATTTATTTAAAACTGAAATAAAAAAAGAATCGATAATATCAATAGACTGTGGTGATAACTGGAGAGATAAGATAAATGCTGTAGAAATATTACCGGCTTTTCCTCCTGGCTCCCCTGTAACTCAAGGACTCCAAGTGATTGCAAAACCAAGAGCGCAAAAAGCAGATCATACGGCAATTAAAAGAGAGGGAATAAGACCTTTACTAATGCAATCTTATTTTTTTCCATATGCTGGAAAATCAGAAGATGTTGTTAATTGGATACCTGCTTTTATTGATTGGTATTTTAATACTCACAAAATGTTAAATGGAAATATATCTTTTTTAGGTTGTTCTAATTATATACCAGTTGGTAGTAATATAGTTTTAGATTCTTCTGTTTTTGCAAAAGCTAAATACGTATCGAATCAGACAGAGCAAAACAAACTACTTGCGCACGTCGAATCTGTTTCTCATAATTTTTCAGTAGAAATTAACGGAGCTAGGTCTTTTGTAACTGGAATTAATTTTGTTCGTGGTGTTTTTGTTGATTCGCAAATAAAAGATTTAATAAACAAAGAATCTTTTGCAATAGATTCATCTGCCACATCAATGTCAGATAGTGATGAGATTGTAAAAGGAATATACGAGATTTAGTATGGTTGGAATAATAAAAGACTCATCAATATGGAAGACTCCAATATCTAATTTAAAAGAAAAAGAAATAAATAGAGTAGATATTGGAACTGTAATAAATGAAAGATATTCTAAAGAATTAGATTCAATTATTTACTCTGTTGAAGTATACTCTGGACAACGAAGATCAGTTGTTGAATGTATACAAATGGTTAAAAACGGAGACATTTATAATTATGAAGAAATAAAATTAAGATATCAATTAAATAGAAATAACAAAAACACTAACATGTCAATGAAAACTCGATTTGGAGAAATGGTATTGGTAACATATGTTAGTGGGATTGGATCTTTTGGAGTGATAATTGGCTCTATAAAACACTCTGCTAGAAAAAGTAAATTAATTTCAAAAGATATTGCATATGTATCTGAATATAATGGAATAGAAACATCAATAGATAAAGATGGTGCGTATAAATTAAAGTTTCAGGGAACACCTATAAATATTAAAAATGCAAAAGATGGTTTTCCGCTTCCTTCACCAAAATACGATGGCTCTATTGCTGGATCTTTTTTATCATTTGATAAAATTGGTAATTTTACTTTAACTGATGCTAATAAAGAAAAACCACAAACTATTAAAATAGATAAAAAAAATGGATCAATACATGTAATATCTGGCGATGTGTCTTTGACAATAGAGAAAAATTCAAAAAAAATATCAATAAAAAGCGAAGACATAAACATCGATTCTAAAAAGAAAGTTTCAATAAAAACACCAGAATACTCTATAGATTCATCTAAAGCTATTAAAATAAAAGGTCAAAAAATAGCCATAGGATATGGCGGAAATGAATTATTAGATATATTGACAAATTTAATAGACGAAATTGGTCTTTTGGTAATAACTTCTCCTGTAGGGCCTTGCACTCCTATTCAAGGCTCTCCTACTTGGGTTAAGATTTTAGCACTTAAAACTAAGATATCCACTATAAAAGGTAGTCTCTAATGTTTTTAATGATAAAATATTAAAATAAACTAATATAACGGATTTTATCATGTCAATACCTTCTCTTTCTAGTATTAAAAACAATGCTACAGATTTAGCAAGATCAGCTATTTCTCAAGTTTTGCCTAGTAAGAAAAAAGAAGAAAATAAAAATGATAAAAATTCAAATGCTTATTATCCAATAGAGGAAAACTGGTATAAAGCGCTTCCTTATGCCTTTAAGACAAATAATGGCATAATATATCTTCCAATATCGCCACAGAATATATCAATCAATACTTATTTTGCAACAAATACAATAACAACTTTATACTCAACTGTAGAAGAACATTCTGAAGTTAGATATTTTGATATTGTAATACAAGGAACAACGGGCTTCTCTCCAAAATATATAGGAACACAGTCCAAACAAGATCCCACTAAAAAACCACCAGATGGAAGAATCTCATATGGATCTGGTGCCATAATAGACACCGGTATATTAGGTGGTTTTGGTTCTAGTACTATAAATAAAATAAATGCTAGTTTAAATAAAATAACAGATGCAATTAGACTTGGTGAAAACAGACCTCATGAGTCTGGTGTTTTTAAAGACAGAACAGGTTATATGGCATTTCATAAATTATATCTTTTTTTACTAAAATATAAAAAAGACACTGCAAGTGGCTTGTTTAAAGAAGAAGCTAATCAAAAATCTCCACTTATTTTTATAAATTATAAAGATAATAATCAATATTCATGTACTGTTCAGCGGTTTTCTTTAGAAAAAAGCGCAGACAATCCAATGTTATATAATTATATTATTCAATTAAGAGCATATAATTTAAGTTCAATATCTACAAAGGCACCTGCAGAAGAACTTTTGAATAGATTAAATCAACTTGGTTTAGATAAAGAAAAAGCCTCTGTACTGGCAAGAGCAAGAAATACAATATCAAATGCTAGATCAGCAGTTAATTCAACCGTATCTGCTGTCTCAGGAGCAGGAAGATGAGTGTATTAACAACTGCCTATGTTGCATTAGCAGATTTAAATCTATGGGTAAAGTCTGGCCTTAATGAAGAATTAAGTTTAGCGGATGTTCCCTCTATAATTCCTAGTCGTTTTTATTATATAGTTGAAAACTGGTCTGTGTTTAAAAATAAATTATTAAATATATCTGAAAATTATTCTAATCCATCTAGGCTTAGGGATGAAATGGATTCGTTTGTTGAAATTGTTAATATATATAAAACAGATACTACTAAAAGAATTCCAAATATATCTAATTTAATGTCTAATTATTTTACTGTGTTTGATTCCATTTTAATAAACGACATACCAACATCTTTAATTGAACAAAAACAAATAGATGCTGAAATAAAAAGAGTAACATCTTTTAATAAAAATGATTTTATAGCTATACGAAAAAGATTGCAAGATGGAAGAGATGCCGTTGCAGATTCTATTGGAGCATCTGATAAAGACTATAATAGAATATATACAAGATCGTCTCTTCCGACTTTGTTAAGCAGATCGATACCGCAGATTCAAGTATCTTTGGCTTTTCATCAGGGTGCTCAGATCGTTGACGATATACTTGCTAATCAAAATATTCTAAAAACAGAAGCCTTCATAGATCCATTTGCCTTCGCAAGATCAAATGCCAACAATCCAGATATAGATATAAGATCATACTCATCTGGAAGATTGGTTAAGTTAAATTACGGCGAGACCTTGCAAACACTTGCATATAGAACAATGGGTGATCAAAATAGATGGATTGAAATTGCGATATCAAATGGTCTAAAACCCCCATATATAGATGAAACGGGAGAAAAAGTTCCTTTATTAGTAAATGCTAAAAATAACATTATAAATTTATCTAAAACTGATACAAATGGAAATGCTAATAAAGAAAAAATATATGTAAATCAAATAGTTATATTGCAATCAAATATAGAAAGAACTCCAGATCAAAGAGTTGTTGTCAGTATCAAAGAAGTTCCTGTTTCGGGTGAGCTTATAATAGAATTAAGTGGAAAATCTGATTTAGAAAAATATAAAATAACAGATCAAGCTCATGTTAGAGTTTTTAAACCAAATACAATAAATAGTAATTTTTATATATTAATACCATCTACAGATGCTGTTCAGCAAAAATTTAAAGAAGATCCTTGGTTTTTAAAAAGCAATGCAGAAGATGAAAAAAGAGCTGGTGTTGATTTGTTAATAGATAACGACTCAGACATTGTACTCACTCCACTGGGTGAGATATTGTTAAGTTATGGTGTTAACAATGCTAGTCAAGCTGTTAAAATACTTATGAGTACTATTAAGGGTTCTTTAACTAAATATCAAGATTACGGTGTTCCTGCCTTAATAGGCACAAGAAATCAAGAACCTGAGTTGATAAAACAACAACTATCAGAAGATATAGCAAATCAAATATTAAATGACAATCGTTTTGAAAGATTAGACTCTTTATCGGTAGAATATATAGGTAACCAAGATGCAGCTAGTGCATATAGAATAACAATGAGTGTTGTCTTGTCAGGTGGCTCTGTTGTTATTCCGATAAGCTTTAGTGTAAACATCTCGTAATAAAGGTGAGATATGGCTGTTACTATTAGTTCATACAACGAGATACTAGGCAAATTAGTTCGTAAAATAATAGCAGATACACCAGTGAATGATTTAAACCGGGGATCTGTTCTTTTAACATTGCTTGAAGCTGTGGCGTCTCAAGATTTTGAAAATAGCGCCAACATTCTTGGCGTACTAGAGTCTCTTAGTATAGATGCGTTAAAAAATTCAGATTTAGATCAAAGAGCTGCAGATTATGGTTTGACTAGGATTCCAGCTGGAAAAGCAACTGGATTTGTAAATATTAAAGATACATCCATAACAAAAAGATCTACATCATTGTATGCTGTAAAACAAGCACCAATAGCAGGTTCTACTGTTATATATGTTAACGATGCTTCAGATTGGGACGCCTCTGGAGGTAGTCTTTATATAGGTAGAGGCACTCAACAGTTTGAGGGGCCGATTAATTATTCTTCTATAACTAATAATACTAGTTTTTATACTATAAATTTATCTTCATCTCTTCAATACGATCATTTGATATCTGATTCTGTTGTCGATGCACAAGGAACAGTTGATCGTGAAATATCATCTGGAACACTTGTAAAAATTCCAGCAAATAATCAAAATCCAGAAATATTATATTCAATACTCAGGGATGCGGTATTGCCAGCAGGTGAAGATGTCGTAAACAATATATTAATTATTGCCAATCAAGTTGGCTCATCTAGCAACACTGGTATCAATACAATTGTAGAGTTCTCATCTCCGCCTTTTACAAATGCTGCAGTTAGCAACTCAAATTCACTAACAGATGGAGTGGATACCGAATCTGATGATGATTTTAGAGAAAGAATTAAATCATACACTTCAACACTTGCAAGAGGAACAAGAGAAGCTATACTTAGTTCTGTTGTAGGAATTTCGGATTCAACAGATGGAAAGCAAGTATCATCTGCAACGATCACAGAGCCAGCAGTAATAAGTGATCCTTCTATAGTTTATGTAGATGATGGAAGCGGATTTCAGCCTACATATAAAGGACAAAGTGTTGACGTTATTCTATCATCTGCAACTGGTGATGAAGAATTTCTTCAATTAGCAAATTTTCCATTACCAAGACCGCAAGTAATAAACCAAGCAGATGGTCCTTATTCGTTAATTGACCAATGTGCTCTTTCTGTTGTTGTGGACAATTCTGAAGAAGAAATTTTATTTAAATCTTCTCAATTTAAAAATATAGCATCTGCAACATTACAAGAAATAGCTACTGTAATAAATGATAATTCTATTAATTTTAAATGTAGACTTACTGAAAACTCAACTCGTTTATTACTATATCCAACTGCACATGATACAGAGTTTATTCAAGTATCATTATCTAATTCTAATTTAGATGCAAATACTTATTTAAAATTTCCAACTAACAAATATTCATATATAACTTTATATAAAAACAATACTCTTTTGTCTGAAAAAGAATTTTCAGCAACACTTAGAACAATACCAAAATCTTCGTGGGGAATAACTTCGATAGGTAGTCTTATAATAGAGGTAGATGGAACGCCAGCTCAGAGTCGTACTTTTTCAAGTTTAGATTTTGACGGTCAATCTTTTGATGTGCTAACATCTTCTGATTGGGCTTCTGCTTTTAATAAAAAATTTGCCGGAATACGAGCATTAGCAACTTCTTCTGATCAAATAGAAATATCATCAAACTTAATTGGATATGAATCTTCTTTAAAGATATCTGGAGGAACTTATTTAAATAACATGTTCTCTGGTGTCGATACCTATGCAGAGGGCAAAACTTCTGACTTTGCATTAAATAGACAAACTGGCAATCTTCAAATGAAAACTCAAATTTCTTCTGGAGACACAATAACAGCGGGATCTGTTGATGCAAAGGGAAATATAATATCAAATGCAGCAAGCGGAGTTTATAATCTAAATTTAGATGCTTTTGGCAGATCAGCAGAGATTGTAGTTGTTGCAGATGGCAATGATTCTGTTTTTAGAAATGAAGTAAACCCCATAGTTGGAACAACTCTTTTAATAACAGCATCATCTAATAAGATGAAAGTTATTTCAAATGTAAATACTTTATTTGAAAAAGCTCAAATTGGGGATTTTTTATATATTGCAAACAGAGGCAATGATGCGGTAAATTGGTTTGATTCTAAAAATTGTGGAATATTTAAAATAAGAGCAAAAGGAAACCACACTGATATCGGCACAGCTTGGGTGGAGGTCGATAATAAAGATGCAGTTAATAGCGGATCTGTTCGTTTGATTCAGTCATCTGAAGATATACAAGTTTTCTATGCAAATGTATATCCACAGCTTTGGAAAAGTTCTTATTTATCAAGTTTAGGAGACGCTACTATAAAAGCAATAGTAGATTCTATAAATTTAAAACTTGAAAATGTAAAAAGCTCGATATATAAAACTAATTTAATAAAACTAACTAGCTCAACTGAAAATAATGGATCTATATCATTGCCCATTTCTGCTGGCCTTATGACTAATGTCTTCGATTCTGGCATAGATGCTCAATTAGGTAATCAATCTAATATTGCAACAAAAATAACTCAAAAAGATATGATTAGCTTTTTTAAGAGAACTGAACCAAGTTCTTCTAATGTCTGGCTTAATAGATATGTATACAAAGATCTTAAAGGTTCTTTATCATCTGGATCTACAGATGTTTTTGGTTACAGTGAACAATTTATATTAAATCCATCTGGTTTGTTAAATAATACGACCATTTCTAATGACAATATCTTAAGCATAACCAGTGGATCTAATAAGTCTCATTTTAGAAATATTAAAGAATTCAATTCTGAGTTTGATCTTGGAACTCAAACAGAGACACCTTTTACTATTTTTGATTATTTACCTAATGATGAGTTGAATATTGTAGAATCACTTGACATCTCATCTGATGACTCAATTGTTTTTATATTAGATGGAGACTCTGTAAATAAAACTATAAATGTTAATTTTTGGAGAACTGGAAAAGTAAATACCAATCATTCTGCTTCGAATACATCTTTCTCTGCAGATGACATGGATAACGAAGCTGGGATTGATTTTAGTAATTTACAAATATGGAATAAAGAAAACAATTATACAGAATTTAAAGATTATGCAATTTGGTTTAGAAGTAGAAATTGGTATAGAACAGGTGGAACATTAGGTTCTGGTGCTACTCTTTTATTAAGAGCAAAAGAATATGGTCCCAATGGAGATAAGTTATTTTTTAACATTGAATATCCAACAGCTCCAAATCAAGATTTTAATATAGATCACATAACCTCACCAGATGGATCTTTGTCTACCTATACGTTAGCAAGTGGCGATACGATTCCTACTGGAATAACTAGTGGAAATACTTTTTCTATAACAAAAAATGGAAACGAATGTACTTTAGATTTTAAAGAATCAAACATAGATTTGTCTGCATTAAATCCGGCCGGTGGAGATATCATATCAATAACAGATCAGAGTGTGTCTGCTTCAAATAGAGGTTCTTTTAGAATCAATTCATTTAATTCTATTAATAAAACTTTAACAATAACCAATGCAGCAGGATTTGCTACAACTCAAGGTTCTCCTGAGATATACAATATACAAACAATAGCAGATGTGGTGGGTACGCAAGGAAACATAACGATAACTTGTACTTCCGAAGGAAATACTTCTAATAAAGTTGGCAGCGGTGATTATTTAATATTAAAAGATAATCAAGGAAATAAAATTGTATATTGGTATGCAGTTAATAATAGTGGATCTGCTCCATCTTTAACTGGAATTTATCAATATATAAAAATAGCAACAATAGTAACTGGAGACACTGCAGCAGATGTTGCATCTAAAACCGCTGCTGTAATAAATGGTTCATATTCAGATTTTACAGCAAATTATTCTTCTGGAAATTCTGGAAATTCGTTTACTGTATTTAATACTTTTAATGGACCTGTTGTGTTGGATGAAAGTGGAAACTCTGGTACTGGTTTTGTTTATTCAAAAATAGATGGAAATCCTAATCAAACACTTGGTGGAAAATATTTTACAATACACGACACAAATGGAAGCGTTGCGGTTTGGATGAATGTATATTCAAACACAGAGCCTGCACATGGTGCTGATAGGTCGATTCAAGTAGTGATTCCTTCTGGTAGTAGTTCTAATAATGTTGCTGATTTAATTGCTTCTGCTTTAGATTTAGATACTCAATTCTCTTGTACATATCTAAGCAATGTTGTCACTATAACAAACATATATAATGGAAGTCTTGAAAACGCGAACACTAACACAAGTGGCTTTACTATACAGACAGGAACAAATGGACAAAACGATGGAGTAGAAACAATAAATTCAGCTGAAGGTATTAAAGTATTTCCATTAATAGAAAATGATGCACAAACAATAGCTGAAAATATTAATAATAATTCATTAATAATGACAGCTGTTTCAATTGGTGATTCCTCTAAACTTTTCACAAGATCTACTAAAGAAGAAACATCATCTATTGCATATGATCATGCTTCGATCGATGGAAAAGTAAAAATGTTTGATGGTGAATCTTTTATAAAAATATTTGATAACGTAAATCCAAATTTTATACTTAAAAAAGATTTAGAATTACAAAACGTTCAACCATCAATATATAATATGTCAAATTGTCCAAATCCAAACTCTTCTGAACTTGGTGAGTTTTTTAAATTAATTCCAAAAACAATTAAAAATGTAAAACATCACTTAAATCATAGAGCTCTTTCTCAACTTCCCATCGTAGCAGATGTTGATATTTGTAATAATTTTAGAAGAATTCAAATTAAATCTAAAAAACTTGGAACAGCTGGATCTGTTGAAGTCGTTGGTGGTCGAGCTAATTTAGGTGAATTTAGTATTTTTGGAGATAGTCAAATTTCAAGTAGTTCTTCTTCCAATATGTTAGAAACTAAAATATCAGCATATCCATCTACTATAAATTCAAATGATATAATTAAAGTTTATAATGAAAAATCTGCAAAAAGACTTTCTCGTTTAAAATCAACAGATACAGTAGATGTTGCTGTAGTTTCTAATACCGAGTCTGAGTATTATTTTAATAAAAAAGATATTAATTCTTATTTCTTTGTACCATGGACAGTTACTGATGTTTCTTCTTTATACGGGAAGGCAAATGGGATTGTTTGGAGATGGCAACACGGTGATGCTGGAAAAACATTAAACATAACATCTTTAACAAATGGATTAATATCAGATCTTGCTTTTGTAAATGAATACGCATCAGATGGATCCACTGGTTCTGTTTCTTTAGAAGTTTTTTCTAAAACAAATGGAACTTTTTCTACTAAATTAAGTTTTAGTTTATCTACTAATTCAACACCTACAAATGGTGATTATTTTACTTTTAGAAATGCAGATAATGATACGTTTGCTGTGTGGTTTAAAATAGGGAGTGGATTTAGTCCCAGTGGTACTACTTATACAGATGCTTCATATAAAATACAAGTAGATATATTAAACACAGATTCTGCAAATCAAGTAATAGAAAAACTTAAATCAACACTTTTATCAAATCCTGAATTTGCATTGAAATTCTCATCATCAGATCTTCCTGCGACTTCGTTAGAGAATGTCTACGCCGGTGACTCATTGGGTGTTTGGGGAACTGAAAATTTTACTCAATGCAATATGAAAAACCAATCACAATCAACAGGCGAGGGAGAGATCTCTAATTTTCCTATAATAGCAGTAAATGCATTAAATAGATATATAGATGTAGTAAATCCTAATGGTGTTGCTACATCTTTTAGACCTTTAGAAAATATAGGTAATATAGAAATCTTTCCTTCTCTTGGAATAAGATGGAGATTGAAACATTCTGCTTATTTTTCAATAACAAGTATTCAAGTTGTATCAGGAATAGCTAAAGTAATAACTTCTTCTTCACACGGTCTTGGACTTGGTGACACTGTTACAATTGCAAATACGGGTATTGTAGGATTAAATGGTGATAAAGTTATTCAATTAACACCTGATTCCAATTCTTTTACTTTTAATACGACAGTGAGCGACGGTATCTATGCAGGTGGTATTGCAATTGCCCAAGGAAGGCAAAGAACTCGATATAAAATAGAAAGTTTAGGTTTTAATAATTTAGTTAGAATAAGTAGAAAAAATGGAGATTCTCCATATTTTACAGACTGCGGTGTTGCAGTTGATGATTTTGTAAAAATAAGTGGATTTACTTTTTCATCTGTTAATAATGGTTTTTTTAGAATTTTAGCAGTTGATAATGACTCTTTTGTTATTGAAAATCCAAACTTTAAAGAAGAATTAGATACCTATGTAAAATTTAACAACTTAGATAATGTTGTGACATGGGTTGCCAATGACACTAAGATAACAGGAATTGCTGGATCTTTTGCGAACTTAAGTAATGGCATTTGGGTAAAGAAAAAAGAAGACTCAAATGAATATTTAGTACAAGTTATATCTTGCGACACTGGCAACTACTCAACTGCAACTATTGTAAATCTTGGATCTAGATATCTTGGTTCTGATTCTTTATCTGCTGGTCTTGCTATAGATCAAGAGCTTTCAATAGATCAAGGTGTCTATTTACAAGATGTTAATGATATTATTTTTTATGAAGCAGACTCTATTATTGCTGGAGATTATTTAGTAATAGATAATATATCAAATCCATATTGGTTTAATTCCTCAAACTCTGGTGTGTTTAAGGTTCAAAAATTTGGAACAAATTCAAGTTCAAAATCTCAATATATAAGAATTCAAAATAATGCAGCAGTTGCACAGTCTTCTGTTCAAATGTCTGTTAGCTTAAATGGATTGTATTTACTTGAAAATGAAAATTACAAATATGAATCAATAAGAAAAGTAGAATATGCTTGTATAAATGAGTCAAATCCAAATCAAAGACTTGTTTATTTAACACCAGATCATCAGCTTAATAAAATAACAAGTCTATATGGTTCTAAAATAAAATCACTTGGAAAATTAGGCTTTGATGTTGGTGTTACTTCTGGGGTGGATGGCTATATCTATTACACTGGATTAATGCAAACTGTTCAGAGAATAATTGACGGATATGAGCCAGATCCCACAAACTATCCTGGAAGAAGAGCCGTTGGATCTGCGATAGAGGTTCTTCCTCCTCTTATTAGACAAATAAGTATAACGCTTGATATAACTACTAAAGATGGTGTCAACTTAACAGATGTTACTAATGACATCAAGTCTATCGTAATTAATTATGTAAACTCACTGGGAGTTGGAGATGATGTTGTTCTTTCAGAAATAATATCAAGAGTCATGTCTATAAATGGAGTATATTCAGCCACTTTTACAAACCCAGTTCCTTCTGAACAAACCATACCTATATATGATGATCAGAAGGCTTTCATATCTCCAGAGTTAATAAGCTTGTCTTGAGGTTTGTATGACGAATAATCGCAAAGCAAAAGATTCAATATCAGATCAGATGAATCCATATTTTAGGGTTCAGTTGAATCCTAATTGGAAAGCATTAATAGAAGCAATTGGAGAATCTGATCAAGAAATAGCTGATCTTGTTCAAGAAGTTAGAAAACAATTTTTTGTAAGCACATCTACTCGTCCATATATAGATAAATTAGCATCTAATGTTAAAATTAGTAGACCTAAAGTTGTTGGAATGGATGATCAAACTATGCGTAAATACATTCCAATACTGGCATATCAACCAAAACAAGTAAAATTAGTATTAGATCAATTATTAGATATTTTCTTTTTTAAAGAATCAACTACTGCTTTTGCAGAATCTTCAGTTAGTGAGCCTTTCTTATTAAAAAACGGATGGGATCTTACTTATCTTGTTGATAATTCAATTTTAGAAGAAATATATTTTAAAAGTGAAGATTTTGCAGATATATCTAATGCAACTGTCGACGAGGTTGTAGCTTGCATAAATCGTCAAGCTAAAAAATCATTTGCAGTTGCATTTGATAATCGTATACAAAAAAAGAAATTTATAAGAATATTTACAAACACAATTGGATCAAAGGGATCTGTAGAAGTCACGGGCGGAAGAGCAAATATATCTATAAATTTTCCAGGTTTTATAGAAAATGCAGGATCTGGTTCTAGTACTAAATGGCAATTTTCAAAAATAGGTGATACTATAAAAATGCAACATGTACAAGGCTCGTCTCCTAGTTTAGAGTTTGTACAAGCTGGTGATGTTGCGATATTGGATTTTCCAAATAATTTTAAAAACAGTGGAAGTTTTATTATAAAAGAAGTAAATTTAAGTGATAACTATATTAAATTTACTAATTTATTTAGTACAGAAGGTATTTTTGATCATTCTTTAGTTCCAGGATATTTTGTAAGATTTATTTCACCTAGAAAAAGTGTTGTCTATACTAGAGATAATAGATCAGTTGTTTGGGAAGCAGCTCCTGGTGAGATTGTTATAGAAATGCCATCCACTCCTCCGGTTGTTAGAAGAAAACTAAAAGGATCGGCCCACATAAATGGCCTAGTTGCTCCAATGATTAATAGAATCTCAGACACATCTTTAGAGTTGGATGATGCATCTGATTGGCCTAATTCTGGCAAAATAGTAATCGAACCAACGCAAGAAATAAAAACACATATTTTAACATCAATAGAAGATGATATTATATCTAAAAAAATAGAAGGAAGATATGATTGCACTGAATTAATTTTTAATTATACTAATAAAAATGGAAATGTATTAAGTGGTATATCTCCAAATTTGCCATTTTCTGCAGACATTTTTGAATTAGATATTTCTAGTTTACAAAGAGATTCTAATAATATAGTAACAGTTACAACAACAACTAATCATAATTTATCAGCTGGAACAGCCATTAGAATATATTCTGTAACAGAAACAACAAATGCAAATAATTTTAATGGAACATGGTTAGTTGACTCTGTTGTTAATTCTAATTCATTTAAATACAAATCCCTAGGTTCTCCTTCAGTTTTAAATGATGGAAAAGTAAGAATAGAAAAAATAGGCTTATCTAATAATGGAAGTCGTATTTATTTAAATTCAGCAATTATTAATACTAAAATAATAGGCCCAATGCTATGGGACACTGGGGCACCTTTTGTGCTTTCTTCTTATACCGGTAAGACTATTACAGATATAAAATCTGGAAATATAGTATTAAACTTATCTATTGATCCATCAAACAACATACCTCAAGATCAGGGTTTTTTAATTTTTGATTATGGACTAAAAACACAAGAAGGACCTGTTAGGTATCTTTACAAAGCCTCTAACTCTACCATTGTAATGGATCCTGCATATGTTTTTCAATATAATCACCTGCCAGGATCTGAAATTGTCGCAATAAGAAGAAAAGGTGCACATGTATTAGATGGCCTTGGAAAGGAATACGGTTTTTATGTATCTGATCCTAGTGCGGCCAGAGAGGTTTTAAAAAGCTTAATATCGTCTGTAAAAAGCGTGGGAGTATATCTTAGATACATAATAAAATATCCAAATGTTGTCTATTCGGAATACGATCTATATGGAGAAACTTCTAATTTATTAGATTGATAGTTTACAATGTATAATTATTAAAGTTAACAGCACAAAATATAATAAAGTGCTTAATGGAGTTTGAATATGGCTGTATTATCTCGATTGCTGGTTGGTTCTCAACAACGTCTTGATTTGCCAGATGTTTTAGCAATCGAGTCGTATGTATCATCAGATTTTAAGAATTTAATAAAATCTTTTGTTGGATCATCGCCAATGATTCTTAAAGGATTTGAAGTAATAGACGCACCGCTTAGCATAAATCAGACAAATGTATCTATACGTGTTGCAGGTTCTGTTTTATACAATTCTCAATCATCTGCTGGCAGTTTCTTTTGTGGATTGGAAGAAGGACATCCATTAGCAACTCCACTTGTCCCTGATTTAAAAAACAATTCTACAAATTATGTCTATCTAACTCTCTCATCAGAGGGCTATGCTCAAGATACAAGAGCTTTTTGGGATGTTGACTTAAACAGTGGAGAGGGTGGTGAATTTAATCAAATAGTCAATACTCAATCTGTATTAAAAGTAGATATTAATGTATCTGTTTCAACTTTTCCAGATGGGACAATACCAATAGCAAAAATAGTAAAAGACGGATCCAGCATTAAAGAAATAATAGACTGTAGAAATATGATGTTTAGACTTGGATCTGGAGGCGTGTCTCCAGATCCAACAAATAAATTTTCTTTTAGATCACTGCCATCTTTAACATATACAAGAGACGAGCCGCCTATTTCTGTGGCAGGAACATCTGCGCCATCTCCGTTTTTTGGAGGAGATAAAAACATCTTTTCATTAAAAGAATGGATGGATGTTGTAATGACTAAAATATTAGAACTTTCTGGAACAACATATTGGTATGAATCGTCTGCTGCTATAAGTTTACTTAATCTTTTTGATGACACGGTAGGAAGTTCAATAAAATCAAAAGGTCAATGGACACATGATTCTAGTGTAGCTGGAAAAGTAACATGGTCAGAAGATATTATTTATCGCAAAATGAACGACCCAAGAGAGATAATAATAAGATCAAACGCAACAGGTATAACGCTCGACAATGATGAAGTTATGTTTGTGCAAATGATTAGAAATGAAAAAATAAATTCATTTAACACAAGTGTTGGTTTTGAAAATAATAAAAACTATATTAATGGAATACAAGGTTCTTTTTCCAATTTAAAAAAAGGTGATTGGGTAAAGAAAAATAGTGATAATGATAATTTATACTTAAGAGTAGAAGAATTTTATACAACCGAAGATTTAGCAAGCGGAGCTGGAGAGTCTGCGAATCTAGCTAGATCTGTTAAACTTAGCTCGACATATCAAGGAACAACTGAAACCTCTGTTCCAGCTGTGTATACAAGAGGCGTGTACGAAAATCTTGATATACAAAAAGCAAATAGATCCACTTCAACAATGTGGCTTCTTGGTGGTGGTTTTTACTGGTTGGCAAATAGATCAGATACTGTGCAAAATATACAATCTATAACCCCTGTTTATTTAACAAATGTTAATATAAAAGAGTCAGATGGAAAAAGAGCAAAATTAGAATTTGCATCTAATCATGGTTTGTCTGATGGAGATAGGATTGTAGTATCTAATGCAGCAGCATATAATGGACTATATCAAGTAGAGGTTCAATCTTCTACTGTTGTAATAATAGAAACAGCAATAACTACAAATTTATCTAATATTACAGTTAGTTGGGCTGTTGTAACTACTAAAGAAAGATACTCTGATGGACAATCTGGTGGCATATTGCTAGAATCTGCAAATCACGGATTTGAATCAAATCAAACAATTAAAATTACATCAACCGGAACTAACTATGATAGTTATAATTCTGGTTATTATAAAATAAATGTATTAAGCAATACTCAATTTCAAATTCCATATGATTCAAATACTACATATGTCGCACCCACTATTGGAATTGTAAATCAAGGCGTGGCTTCATGTGCTAGAATTAACTTAAGAACAGAATTTGGAGCTGTTAAGGTTATCCAAGGAGAATCTATTGATATCAATGAGCCAGATAGTGTCAATATATTAAGATTTATTGGCATGGATTCGTTATCTCAATCTTCTCCAGTTTATTCAATTCCTACTACAGATAACACTCTTCAAGGTTTTCAAAATTTCAATTCAGAATCTACAGATAGCGTAACAAGAAGACTTTCTAGATTGACATCCATGATGGCAGATCGAGTACAAGATCGTGGATCTATAACACATGGAAGAGTTACTTTTAGAAACGAAACATCTGGATCAGATCAAATAATAAGCTCAAATGGCAATTTATATATAGAAAAACCCGGATCACCAAAACAAATAATTGATATTCCAGATTCTTTTAATTTATCAACAAATCAAGCATTAGTTGCTTCTATTAATAGAGAGTCCAATTCTACTATAATTCCAGTTGTAGAAACCCTGTACGATCCATTTTTGCTAGATGAAAATAAAATAATATTATTTTATAGATTCAGCGACACATCAGTGTACTCATGGCAAGGTGTTGAGATAAAAAATTCTAGCTCATGGACATCTAATGATCATGAGAATGCTCAGAATAAAAATATCACAGTAATAGACAAGGCTGGTGTTTCTTTTACAAAAACAACATCTAGTAGCGGTTATTTTTATTACAACAGTTCAAGCGGCATAATTACCGTATCTATAAACGGATCTTCTTCAGATAACACCATAAATGTATCTGCTATTAATGCACTTTCACAAGCAACTAGAACATTATCAAATGGACAATGTGTCTGGTTAAGAATTAATAGAGTTAATAGTAAGACTTTCAACAATATTAATACAAGCTCAACATATCAAGACAGCGATACAAATGGTACCTTGTATATAACAAATAAAGCAGATGTCCCTGTTGATGAGGACGTTTTTGTAATCTATGCTTTAGATAATTTAGTTCTTTCTACTCTTAATCACACATCTGCCGTTGGCAACATATATGAAGAAAAAAAGATAATAGGTATCGGCGGACTTTCTTTAGGTTCTTTAATAAAACTTCCACATGATTCTAGAAATAATAACGAACCTCAAGCATACTCAAAAGGAGCTGGTCAATTAGAGGTTTATTTAAATGGTCAAAAATTAGTTAGAACAATTGACTGGGACGAAGACCCCTCGACGTCTAATTTTGATTTAGCAGACCAGATAATTATAAATCAAAACTTAGTAGAAGAAGATGTTTTAGTTTTTAGAATAGCATCTACTGGTGGTGTTTATTTCTCAAATGTAACAAATTTTACAGATTTACAAGATGCATATGATAATGAAAGATCAATAACAACAATTCCTGGTTTACCTGTTTTAATAGACGGGGGATCTGATGTTGCTCTTAAAATAGTTGGAAAAATAGAAATTGGAAACACCGATCCAGGAGAAAACTATAATTTAAATGTAAATGGAACTGCAAAATTTTATAATTCAAACGCCGGTGTGTCAATTGAAGACGGCGGTATTAGATTTAACGAAACTGGTTCTTCTCCAAACTCTGTTTTATTAAAAGCATCTGATTCAATGCTTACTAATGTAACAATAAAACTTCCATCTACATCTGGACTTAATAATCAGATAATATCAACTGATGGACTAGGTTCTCTTGTTTGGATAGATAAAAATCCAAATATATTAGGACAGATGTCTAGTAATTTAGCATCTGGAACAATAGCAACAATAGATCCATTGGTTTATAGGAGTTTTATAGGACAGGTATCGATATTTATATCTTCAGTTAATAAGGCAGAAACTTTTCATTTAGTTGGCTCTAATAATGGAGTATCTTGGAAAATGAGTCAAACAACAGCTGGAGATTCTACTAATATAACAATTGCAATTGATAATAGTGGTTCTTTAACTTTTTCTGATCCAGTTTCTCAAGATAAAAATATTAAATTTGACTTATCAACACTGTTGATTTAATGGAGAAAAGCGATGGCTGATAATTTTATAAATATAAAAAGTGGATTAAACATACCATCGTATCCAGATTTAATTTCATTAAATGCAATTTCAAATCCAAAGCCAGGTGATTGTGCTTTAGTAAATGGTTTTTTATATATATACAACGACACAGTGTGGAATTCTATTGGAGCTGTTTATTCTGTTAATGAAAAAATTGGAAACGTAAATCTTACTACTATAGATATACCAGAAGATCCATCTGGTCTTTACTATACAGATACTAGAGCAAAAACAGCCGCGATTGTTGATTCAACATCTGGATCACAAACAGATCAAGCTGCATCTGTTTCTGCTATGAAGAATTATATAAATAGTGAAATTGGTATTGAAACTTCCAATAGAACATTGGCAGATTCTGCTTTGGTTAGCAAAAGCGGCGATTCTATAACTGGTAATTTAACTTTTTCTAATGGATCTGGCATTGAATCTACTTCTGATAATTCTGAATTAAATATTGGAACAACTTCTTATACTCACTCTGTAAATATAGGAACAGGCTCTCATGCTAGTTCTATAAATATAGGAACGGGAACAGGAACATCTACTATAAATATCGGAGCAGCTGGCGATACTGTAAATATCAATGGAGAGCTTACGTATGTTGGTGTTTCAAATTTAAATGTAACCGATAAAGATATAAATTTAAATGTTGGTGGGCCAGTTGCCTCTGGTGAAAGTTCTGGTGTTCATGTTGAAGAGGGTGGGATTATAACTGGTTATGTTCATGTTGCAAATTCTAGAAATAGCTGGGAAATAAAATCTCCAGCTAAAACCGGAACTATTCAAATAACACCTTCTAATAATGCTTTTAATACAGAAATTGTTTCATCTTCAACTTCAAATAGAACAATAACGCTTCCAGATTTAACGGGCACGATTGCTTTAACGTCTCAATTAAATAATTATATTTTAAATTCTGAAAAAGCAACAGCATCTGGCATTGCTACACTTGGTGTTGATAGTAAATTAATATTATCTCAATTGCCAAATCTTACAACTGCAAATATACCAGAAGATCCATCTGGTCTTTACTATACAGATGCTAGAGCAAAAACAGCTGCAGTTGTTAATTCAACCTCTGGAACACAAACAGATCAATCTGCATCTGTTTCTGCTATGAAGAATTATGCAATTTCAATATCTGAAAAAGCAGCAGCATCTGGCATTGCTACACTTGATATCAATAGCAAATTAACATTATCTCAATTTCCAGATTCAATTGCAAAACCAATAATCGCAGATCCTATTGGCAGTTCTAGTGGATCTTCGGGCTCTATAAGATTAAAAGAATTAGCTGCTAATGGTAATAATTATGTTTCCTTTAAAGCACCTGATTTAATAAATGCAGATACAGCATGGACACTTCCTTCCCAAGATGGCACAATAGGCCAGGTGCTTGCAACAGATGGTGCAGGAATATTGGAATGGAGAACAAGTGGAACCATTGCATCTACAGATACTGTAGCAGCAGCTGGTTATGCATTGAATCCATCATCGGTTAATACAAAAACAACATCATATACTCTTACTTCTTTAGATAATGGAAAAGTAATTGTAATGGATAGTTCTTCTCCAGTAAATCTAACAATACCATCTGGTTTATCTGTTGGTTTTAATTGTATGATAATACAAACTGGAGCAGGCCAGGTTACACTTGTTGCAAGCGGTACAACGTTAAATTCTGTAAATGGTTTAAAAATAAGTGTACAACATGGTTCTGTTTCGGTAATGAGTTATGCTTTTAATGTTTTTAATATCTCTGGAAATGTTACATTTTAATATAAAGAGAAAATATTATGTTTTCTATACCAACCATGCACGGATCTTTGAGTAAATTGCTTCAAAAAGATTATAGTAATTTATTATTTAATGGAAGTATATATTGCTCGACACAAGACGATCAGCATATTTATCTTGGTGGTGATTTTACAAATATAATTAATACAACACTTACAAAATCATATAGAAATGCATTAATTAATAAATTAGATGGATCTTTAGTTAATTCTGTAGTTAGATCATATTTAAATGGAGATGTTAATTCTTACGCCATAGATGGCGAGTATATGTATATAGGTGGAAGTTTTACTAGTTATAATAATGTAACTAGAAATCGCATAGCTAAAATTAATATCCAAACTGGAATATTAGATTCCGTTTTTGATCCTGGAGACGGCTTTAGTAATAATGTTTTTTCAATTATTTTAGATGGGAATGATTTATATATATGTGGAAGTTTTAGTAGGTATAATAATATAATGGCACAAGGTTTGGTTAAAATAAACAAAACAACTGGTGCATATGATAGTTCTTTTAATACATCTACTGGTTTTGATTCTAGTGTTTATTCGATGTTATTAAATGGAAATGATTTATATATTGGTGGAGCTTTTAGCAGCTATAAAGGACAAACAAGAAATCGTTTAGTTAAAATTAATAAACTCACAGCAGCAGTTGATCCTGTTTTTGATATTTCTGGTGGATTTAGTTCTAGTATATATACATTGGCTTTAGATGGCAATAATTTATATGTTGGTGGAGCTTTTAGCAGCTATAAAGGACAAACAAGAAATCGTTTAGCTAAAATTAATAAAGACACAGCTATTGAAGTGGATACAGTCGGTACTGGTTTTAGTACTACTAGTGGATTTGATTCCTCTGTTAATTCATTATTATTAGATGGAAACAATCTATATGCAGGTGGTATGTTTACAGCTTACAAAAATAAAGTAAGAGAAAGAATAGTCAAGATAGATAAAACAACAGCCGCAGAAGTAGATGCATCTGGTACTGGTTTTAGTACTACTAGTGGATTTAGTTTTCAAATTAAAACCATGATGGTTGACGGCAATAATCTATATGTTGGTGGAGCTTTTAGCAGCTATAAAGGAAACACCAGAGGGCATATAGTTAAAATAAACAAAGACACAGCAGCAGAAGTAGATGCATCTGGTACTGGTTTTAGTACAACTAGTGGGTTTAATAATGCTGTTTATTCAATGGCAAGCACACCATATGGTTTGTATGTTAGTGGTTCTTTTACCACTTATAAATTAGATAATTTTTTTAATCGTTCTCGTATTGTTAAAATAAATAAAAAAACATCATTAATAGATACTGATTTTAATACATCTAGTGGTTTTAATAGTAGCGTTCTTTCAATACTTGTAAATGAAAATGATCTATATGTTGGTGGTTCTTTTTCAGGTTATTCGTCAAATGATAGACAATATTTAGCTAAAATAAACAAAATTACAGCAGCAATTGATCCTGTTTTTGATATTTCTGGTGGATTTAGTTCTAGTATATATACATTGGCTTTAGATGGCAATAATTTATATGTTGGTGGTCAGTTTACTTTCTACAAAGAAAACGCTAGACAACGAATTGTTAAAATAGATAAAATAACAGCAGCAGAAGTAGATCCCAATGGCACTGGCTTTAGTACTACTAGTGGGTTTAACAATACAGTAAGATCGATATTGTTAGATGGAAATAATTTATATGCGGGTGGTGTGTTTACAGCTTACAAAAATAAAGTAAGAGGAAGAATAGTCAAGATAGATAAAACAACAGCAGCAGAAGTAGATGCATCTGGTACTGGTTTTAGTAAAGGCGGAGACGTTGATCTCTCGTCTCCATTCGATCCAATTGTTTCTTATGGTTTTACTGATTATGTTACAAGTTTACTTATAGATGGAAATAATATATATGTTGGCGGCGGTTTTAGCGGATACATGGATGGATTATCAACTATCATAACAAGCAATCTTGCAAAAATAAATAAAAACACAGCTATTTTAGAATCTTTTGGTGCTAGTTCAAAATTTAATAATCCAGTTAACTTGATTGCAATAGATGGTAATAATTTATATATTGGTGGTTTATTTACCTCATATTTATCTAACACTAGACAACGAATTGTTAAAATAGATAAAACAACAGCAGCAGAAGTAGATGCATCTGGTACTGGTTTTAGTACAACTAGTGGGTTTAGTGCTCAAGTTTCATCTATTTTATTAGATAATAATTATATTTATATAAGTGGTAGTTTTACTACATATAAAAACAATTCAAAAACACATTTTATCGTTCTTGATAAAAATAATATTTCTACTTCATTAAAATATTTTATATTAGGTTAAAAATGTTAAAAATATTATACTCAAGAAGAACATTAATAGCAATTGTATCAATGACTTATTTATTAATATTAGGATTGGTTGTAAAGGCAGATGTTGTTGGAGCAATGGTTATGATTGCAACATCTTTGGCTCTTGGTAATGCTGCAGAAGGTATTTTTAGTCAAGTTGGTATCAAACAAAAAAATAAGTCCGATATGGAATAAACTATTATTGTGATATGATAATAAAGACACACACTTGGGGAGTTAACAAGTTGTGATATTAGTGCCATAAGTACTTGTCGTCTCCCTTTGGTTATAATAAGAGGTTGAGATGACTATAAATAATAAATTAGATAATCGCCAATCGAGACAGAGAGCAGCATTAGATCAGGTTAGTAATGAGACAGATCTTCGTCTTGATACTATATTAAATCTTGTTAATGATGAACTAACTCCACCTCTAAGATTAAGAGCTGATATTCCAGGAACAAGATATGTTTACATAGATTCATATCAAGTACAAACCGCAGATGGATCAAGTGGTCATAAAAGAAACAAATCAATACCACCCTTACAAGACAAGATTCCATCTTTCACTGGTGGAAACTTTCAATTGCCAAGCACAAGTGGTGGAAATATAACGGGTAGTGTTTTTCCAGTTGGTGTAACTTATACACTAAATATAACATCTGGTTTTTTTAGAAAAATGATTGTATCATTAGACTCTGATGGTAAGATTGTTCTTTCTTTTGGAACAACGGAGTCTGTGACGGAAAGTTTAGCATCCATTCCGGCATCTGATTCTTCTACCTTTCCAATTGGAATTGTTGTTTTAAAAAATGAAGGTGGAACAATTAGAAATGTCTCTAGTGAACACATATATCAATTTACTGGAAACACTAATGCAGGCGCAGATGCAAATATAGTTAGAGTTAATAAATCAAATCATAATTTTGTAATTGGCGATGTTCTGTATTATAGCGGTTCTCAATATGAGAAAGCATTAGCTACTGTTTCTAACACATCTAATGTTGTCGGAATGGTTTCTAAAATAGTAGATACTAATAATTTTGAATTAACAACCGATGGAAGGGTTGTTGGAAGCATACTAGCTGAAAATGCAGGAGTTGCATTGACTCCGGGTTCAAAATATTTTTTAAGCGATTCTACTGCAGGTAGGGTAACTACAACTGCTCCAACTGTTGTTGGAAGAATGAGGGTAGAGCTAGGTCAGGCACTTGGTGCAACTTCATTTGCAATATCTCCTAAACTTGGAATCGTTGTTGGAAGTGTTTATGACAGTCCAAATTTAAGAACACAAGTGAACTTAACAGGTTCTTCGTCTGTTGAATCTACAACTGTTATTCAAAATGTAAGTGGATATGATGGAGGCGAATTAGTTGGATTTGTAACTTTAGACGCCAATACGGATTATAAGTTTTATGTACAAGCTCAATTCATTAAAAATAGTTCAAATATTTATGACATGGCTCGTCAAGTAACGGGCGATACTCCTCCACTAGGTTTTTCTATAACCATCACACCCGCAGGTGTTATTCAAATAATACTTCCTACAATGGATGGATGGGTAAGTGGAAATATAGTTTATGCATTAAATGCACCCGCAATAGGAACAAGTTTTCCTTTAACAGTAAACACCTCTAATATAACAACTAATTATAGAGAAGTAACATCTGCATACTCGTTGACTATTAATGATTATATGGTTGTAGCATCCGGAAGCAGTACCTATTCTCTTACTCTTCCCATTATTTCTGGTTCGGGTGTTTCTTATATCATTAAATCAAACATGAATTCTGGTATTGGTTTAACAGTCAATAGAAGCGGAAGCGATACTTTTGGAGATGGGACCATATCTAAAGCCCTGTCAGCTGGAGAGGTTTTAAAGATAACAAGTAGTTCTAACAAATGGATAATTACTGATTTTTCACAAGACATTGCTGCGGTGTCTAGTCCATCTTTAACTGGAGCAAAGATAACTGGATTAACCGCATCCAGAGCTGTTCAGGCGGATGCTAGTAAAAATTTAGTAAGTGCACCCTTTGCTCTTCCTGTTGGAGCAGGTTCTCTTTTACAGATTTTATCCTCTGGCGGAGATGGGACTTCTTCTTGGGTAACTCGTCCAAAAATAAGAACTCAGACTTTCACATCTAATGGAAATTGGACGTGTCCTGCTGGTGTTGATACTGTATTAGTTTTTGGATGCGGAGGAGGGGGAGGTGGAGGTGGAGCTCAGTCAAGTTCACAAGGTCCACAGGGAGGAGGAGGATCTGGTTTTCAATCATATATTTCCTCTACCATACCGGGTCAGCTCTACTCGATCATAATAGGGGTGGGGGGAAGTGGAGGTGGAGCTAGTGGTTTTAATGCTTCGTCTAATGGAGGTAACGGAGGATCTTCTTCATTTGGGTCTTCTGTTACTTTTCTAGGAGGAAAAGGTGGACGATATGTATTATGGATTCCAAATGGAACAGCAGGAGGAGGAGATGGCGGTGCTGGTTCTGATTGGGAGCCTATGTACAATGTAAGTTCATGGAACACTAGGGCTCAAGATGGGCAAAGAGGTTTTAATTCTGAAGGCGGTAGTGGTGGAGCAAATTATTCTTCGGCAAGCGGTGGCGGCGGCGGTGGCGGCTATACTGGAAGCGGTGGACATGGAGCTTATACCGTTTATACAGGATATCCTAATTATAATTATTTTTACTATCCAGCTACCAATGGAACCGGATACGGAAGCGGCGGAGGCGGTGGTGGAACTAATTATTCTACAGGCGGAAATGGCTCCTCTGGAATAGTAATAGTATGTTGGGTTGAATAAGGAGAAATAAAATGGCAGATAAATCTTTATTAGGTAGTTATAGCGATCCAACTGGTACATATACTTTTACGGGTCTTGGTCTTGTTCCAATTGGAACAATTTTGGCTATTGGTGATGCGGGAGCATGGGCGTTGCCGGCGAATGGTGCAATCAAAGATGGCTATGCACTATGCAATGGTCAAGAAAAACCCGCAGGAAGTGCGGCTGGGCTTGCGGCAAACTTGCCCAACTTAACCGACGATCGTTTTTTGCATGGATCAACGGCTATAGGAGGCACGGGCGGTTCCACGTCAAAAACGACCACGGGAATTGCCGCAAGTTTCGATAAAAACGTAATGAATACGAATCAAAACGCACATTTTCATAAATTGCCGTTCTGGGGATACACAAACGAGAGTGGTACGTTTGGTCAACTAAACTTTACTATGAATACAAACCAAAATGGTCGTGGATATTATGGTGAAACTAATGTTGGTGGAAGTGCGGGTGCTATTGCATCTACTTCTTCTGTTATTATCACACCTGCTAATGTAACTAATGTTAACTCGTCATCAGAATCAATTACATGGAACTCAGCCACCGTAACTACGACAATTACGCAAGGTACAATCGCCGATATTCGTCCCAACTATTTCAATGTTGTTTATGTCATGCGGGTTGCATAATGGAATATAAAATTAAGTTTAAGCATATGACATCTTGGTTTTGGAAAAAAATACAAGCAGCTGGTCATTCTTATAATAAAGAAATTGATAAGTTAATTATCTTTAAAAAAGATGGATCTATTGAAGAGATACCAGAATGGTCTAAATGCTATGTGAAACTTGATACTGATTTTATCTTAGCTCAAAAAAAGGATATGGAAAAAGAATCTGGCATTGATATTAAATTAAATGTTTAATTATTTACAATATGTTTAATGTGTTTATTTGTTAGTATAACAATACTAATCAATGGAGAACTTTCATGAGTAATATTATAGTCAAAGATACAACAACTGCTGTTTCTAATATACTTGAAACAATCAGACCCATGTCTGTGATTAAAAAAGAAGATCAACAGTTTTTAGTTGCTCAGTAGCTTTTTAACAATCCCCAAGTTATATCAATATACAGATTTTCTTCTATATTGTTTTTTTCAACATAATCTCTTCCCCAGATTATATTTATGCCTTTAAGTCTCATATCATATATTATTTCTGATTCTGTAAAATCTAAAACCATCTTAGATTCATAATCAATCACATGTAGTCTTCTTTCAAGATCTTTGCAAAACTCATATATCCCTTGTCTAATTATCCAAAGACTGTTTGGTTGTATTCTGTTACTTTTTATTAAAAGATCGTTTATATGATTTATTGTTTGATATATATGACTTTCAATATCTTCATTTTTAGTATTTTCTTTAGCGATTTTATTTCTTTCCATCTTTCTTTTTATCATTCTATTTACAGAGTCTCTGCTTGTCCAACTCATATAATATCCTCTGTGTTTGATATTTTATCTTCAATACTTGAAGTTAATTCTTTTAACTTATCTAGATTCATCTTATCTCGAAGATCCTTTAACTCTTCCTTTGTAACATGTGAGAACATGCCGTTCTCGTATTTACATGATATAGTAACTTCATTCTTAAAGAATCGACCTTTTGCAAGATAGAAATTAGAAACAGGCATACCTTTGACCTTTATTACTTCTATGACAGCTGCTGCTGCTTCATATAGACCTCTTGCCCATTTAACACGTTGTTCAAAGTTTCTTTCGGTCTCGTCTGAATTTAATGGAACCAATTGTGTCATCAATACTACGGGTGTTTTTGCATGTTGTGCGTAATCAGTTATCATGTCTTTAAAATTATATAAAGCCATAGTTCTTTCTATAGTTGGATTTTTAACTGATTTAACAATTCGTTGAGCAAAATCTATAACTATACAAGAATACGAACCGGACCTATCTATTTCATGCAATAGTTTTTCTATTGCTTCTATTGTCGTAGATCCAACAGGATCATCTGCAATAGTTATATTTGGTTCTATTTTTATAATTTCCATAGCTACCATTTTGCGAATAGATGCTGGCAACTTATCTTGAACATATTGATTAAAATCAATACCTAATTCTGCACATGCAATTCGTGCATATATTTTTGCAGCTGTCTCTTCGTTTGAGATTACGAATGTTTTCTTTCCCTGCTTCATCAAGGCGTGCGCAATCGCTGCTGTTGTTGTTGATTTACCAGTACCAGATGCTGCACCTATTAAATACAAAGCACCGGGACATAATGGACAAACTGCTGACAAAGTTGGATTAATAAAAGTTACACTCTGCCTAATTAGAGCAGCGTCTCTCTCTAGAACGCCGATCATCTTTTTCGCATGTTCAGCACCTTTATTTGCCTCTATCTCTGAGAGAGAAAAATCTCTCAATCTTTTATTTCTCTTCTCTGCTTCTTCAAATTTATTTACTTCAGCTTCTATTTTAGCTTGTTTAATTTTTTGTTCTTTTTCATATAACTCAGCACGAGACATTAGTTTAACAGCATCAGTCATTGTTGTCTCCCGTCAACTTCTTAAACTCGCGCATTATAGACTCAATAGCTGAATCTTCTGACAACATTGATATCGCGGCATCCAAAGATAATTCTCCGTTCTTCTGAGGCTGTCTCTGTGATTCTTTTGATGCTTTCTTCTCAGGAGCATGTTTGATTTCTACGGGTGTTAACACGGCCATCGCAATTTCATAATCATCTGTTGCGAGTTTTACCGCAATGTCCTTACTCTTAGGTCCTATCCAAGGAGATAGGGCATCTTCTCTAAATTTTCTAGGAAGATCGTTCTCTCCATATCCATGTGTGCGAATTGTTTCTAATAAATCTTCTAACAAAGATCTTCTTAAGTCAAAAGGTGGTCGCGGCGGAAGATTTGATTTCCAAGAAGCTAAAATCGCCCTAATTGACGGTTTGTCTTCTTTTGAATTTTTATTTTCTTCTCTCTCCTCTCTATTCTTATTCTCTTTATTCTTATTAGAGGCTGCTTTTTCAGCCCAGTACTGGGCGTCTTTTTCATCCCTGTACTGGGCTGCTTTTTCAGCCCACTGAAAATTATTAGACTTTTTATCATCTCCTAGCATCTCTAAAATCTTAGAGTCTTGAATATAATAGAAATTTTTTGAAGGAAGACCTTTTTTCACTATATGAACAAGATTCATGGTCTGAAGTAGTTTGGTAGCTTGCTGTCTCATTTCCTTAGATAGATTAAGATCCATTTCTATTTGATCAGAAAGAACAAAAAAACCGCCATCTGAATCTAATTCATTATGGTTTTTAAAATAGTCTCTTCTTGAAAGAAGATCGGCTAATAAAAGAGCTGCGTCATTACTTTTTAATAATTTTGCTATTTTTTTATTAACCATCCAAAAAGCACCTTGATTTAAGGTGCTTGTTACAATATTAAAATCAATCATAAAAACCTCTATGATCTTTTAACTTTTTCTAAAAAGAATTTAGCTAATTCTTCTTCGCCATTTTTTAAAAGATCGTTCCAATCTTTGTTATCTTCATCAATTAAAGCATAATGAGTACAGCAATTTTTATTTCTCATTTTATCAAGCATTTTAAAACCAGCTTGATCACTATCGGGTGCGGCAATTACCTTATAACCAAGGTTTATAAGTTCTTTAAGTTTATCTGATTGATGTTCACTTAATCCAGAGCCACTTGTAGCTATACATTTAAAAGGATTTTTTAAAAAACCACCATATAATTGGTTTAATGACTGCTGAAGACTTATTGAATTAAAAGCACCTTCGGTGATAACTATAGCTTTTATATTTGACAAAAACTGTCCTTGATTCCAACCATAAAAAAGATAACCGAGTCTTGTGCCTGGTAATGTTGTTATTTTTACCTCACTACCATCTTCCATTGTCCATGGAGATATTAAACGTATTTGTGCGCCTACAAAAGTGTTTTCATAATAATATGGAAAAACTATTCCATTCCATTCTTTATCATAATAAAGATCATTTGTAGGTTTAATTTTTCTCTTATTAAGATAAATTAAACCGTCATTTGATGACGGATCTGATAGACTAACAAATCTTTTTGGCCACGAAATAGCATTAACTTCGTTGTTGCCAGCTTCTTCGAAATTTAGATCTGCTTTTAATAGCTCTGATAAAGAAACGCCAGAAACATGACAATACTCAAATATAGAGTAGCCTCTTTGACATACGCCTTGACACCACACCCATATTTCTTGAGTGTCTTTGTCTTTATGCCAATAAAGAGTTCTGTTGGCGTTTTTCTTATGAGCCTTGCAGATCAGACATATTCGTCCGAGTCTTGCAAGATTTTCCATTATTTATTCTCTTCTTGAGTCTGAGAGATTTCTTCTTGCTTGCCTGTTTTTAGATTTGTAATTAAGATTCGAACACATCCAGTGTTTTTGTCCATAGCTTGAAGTTCGATTTTATATTCATCGCCAATGAAAAATGGACGACGCTTACTTAGCCACCAGTACATTGCGGTTTCTATTTTACGATCTGTAGACATTTCGTATAACCTCCATTATAAAAACATAATTAAATTATACCACGAGATTTAATCCATGAGAATAGAAATCCTTAATCATGTAATAAGGATAGACGATCCAGATAAAGAAATAGAATCGGATTTAATTAAAAAATTAACCTATACAGATAAGTCAAAACAATATCAAATAAAAAAAATGCAAAAAAATCCATTTTCAATAAAATCTAAACTTTATCAAAAGTTAATAAATGAAGTTAATGGATCTTTAATTGAAAAAGTTGATAATACTATTTTTGTCCCATCTGGTTTTGCTAAATATGTTATTGACTTAGTATCTAAAATTAAATCTGTTGAAATTATTGATTCAAGATACGAAACAGGTTCAAACATTGCCCTACCGTGGGCAAGTGGTTCTTATTTACTTGAATTGAGAGATTATCAAAAAGAAGCCATCGACATAGCAGTATCAAATTGGCGAGGCATAATAAACTTTGCAACAGGTCTTGGAAAAACTAAAACAGCAATATCTTTAATACGAACACTAAAAAAAAAGACACTTATAATATGTCCATCAAACTCTGTTGCAAATCAATTTAAAGACGAATTAATTCTTGCATTTGGTCAGAATAGAATTGGTTTTATAGGCGATAGTAAATTTAAACCTTCAGATATAACCGTATGTATAGCTGCATCTGCTAATAATCACATAGATAAAATAAAGAAATTTGATTTAGGTTTAGTTATATTTGACGAATGTCATCATTGTCCTGCCAATACCTTTTATTCTATATCACAGGGATTGTCGCATGTTGGACGTATGTACGGATTAACTGCCACTTCTTTTAGATCTGATGGTAAAGATGTCATGATAACAGCAGATTGTGGAGACATATTGGTTAAAAGAGATGCAGCATGGGGAATTGCAAATAACTGGTTAGCTCAACCATATTTTATAGTTAGAAAAGTAAATACAACAGGTTTTGATTTTAAAGATGACAAATTAAAATCATATAAAAATCATGTTTTAAATTCAAAAGAAATGACATCAAGAATAGAATCAGATGCTAAAAACTTTATACAAGCAAACAAATCAGTACTTATATTAGTAGATGAGGTTGAGCATGGAGAATCTTTATCAAAAGCTCTAAAAATTCCTTTTGCTCAAGGTGAAGATAAACAATCAAATGAATATGTCGATCAATTAAACAAAGGTCTTATTCCTGGTCTTGTTGGAACAGATGGAAAAATATCAGAAGGAACAGATACTAGAAATGTAGATATTCTTATATTAGCTAATTTTAGTGCATCTAAAGGAGCCGTTTTACAAGCCGTAGGTAGAGGTCTGAGAAAAACAGATACAAAAAATCATGTTATAATTTTAGATTATATCCCAGCTGGATCTACTATGTTAAGTAGACATGCTAATCAACGTATTTCTTTTTATCAAGAAATTACGTCTAATATAAAATTGGTAGAATAACATTTATCAAGATACATCCCTCTTGGTGGCTTCCGTCGTCTTGGAGCTAGAAAAAAATGTTAGAGACATGGGGCATCGGTGCTCCAATGAAAGCTGATAGGTTATGTGTGTTCTGGTCTTTTCATCGCAAGATCCGTTGGCTTGGATATGTTTTAGGACCTTGTTATGGGTTTGGTCAGGCTTAAAAGCGGACCTCAGACGCAGCAACCGAGCACAAATAGAAAAGACGTGCACACAAGGGTAAGTGTATAAAATGCCCATTATATTTACTTAGGAGATTTTAAATGAATCCAGAAAACAAATGTGCTAAACTTTGGAATCAAGAAGTCCCTAAATTAGAACACGATCAACAATCTTTAAATAAGATTTTTGAAATGCAAAAATCTCTACAACTTCGTCTTGGTCAAGATTTTTCTAAAATGACTCTTCATGAAAAAGTATCTTTAATAAAGGACAATTGGACTTCTTTAACATCAGAATATGTTGAATTATTAGAACGTCTTCCATGGAAAGCATGGAAAAAATACTCTGATGAACAAAAAACAGATTGGATTTCCGAAGAACAAAAATTAGAAACATATTATGAAGTATGCGATATGATGCATTTTATGATAAATATTTGTTTATTAGTAGGCGTAGATGCAGATACAATGTGGAAGCTTTACTATACAAAGAATGCAGAAAATTTTGCTAGACAAGACAGAGGTTATTAATTTTTACTTTATTGAGGTAAATGAATGTCTTGTCTTTTTAATTCATCAATTAAAATATTTAACACAGATCCTATGGACAATTCTTCTATATGGCCTCATTCAGTTGAAATCTGCATAACTAGAGTACCTATAAGAAAAAGAGATGGGTATTCAGTAGATTTTATGAAAAATTTAGCCAATAAATTAAAAAATTCTATGGCACCAAATGGAATAGTTTTTCTTATATGCTACGCTCCGATGGAATGTAAATTTAGACCTTTTGAAATTGGAAGCGAAATGGCAAAAGTTGGTTTTAATCATATTGATAATATTGTTATAGAAAAAACTTGGTTACCTGGAAAAAGATCAGAAAATAATTTAGTAAATTCTCATGATTATGTTTTGTTTTTTTGTAATGGTGATGTTTGGAAGATAGACAGATCTCCAATAAAACAATATTTAATGCTAGATGACTCAACTTCCTGTGTTGGGAATACGTGGCTGGTCGAAACAGGATCTTTAGATGAAAGTTGCTCAGATGATCTCGCTACTTTGCTAATTAGAATGTCAGATCTTCTTCCAGGCAGTTCTGTTTTTGATCCATTTATGGGCAATTCTGCAATATTAAAAGCCTGTCTTACAATGGGTCATTCTTTAATTGGATTTGAAACTGATAAAAGAAAAACAAAACAATATCAAAAAATAGTTGATGATTTTAAGAGAAAGGAACAAGATGCTATACGTGAAGTCCAAGACTAAGGATATTATTTCTTCATCAAATGATCTAGAAAAAATAGTTTTAGAAACTATTTCTAAAATAGCAGAAATAGCTGGAAGAACCTTAGGACCAGGAGGAAGACCAGTCTTGATTGAAAGAGAAGGTCTTCCTCCTCTAGTGACCAAGGATGGAGTAACTGTTGTTAAAGCATTAGGATTGCCTAGTGCTTCTCATAATATAGTTTTAGATACATGTAAAGAAATCTCTTTAAATACAGCAAGAGATGCGGGAGATGGTACTACAACTGCAATTGTTTTAGCTGATGCATTAGTTAAAGCTGGCAAGCAATTTATGAAAGAAAACCCTAAATATAATCCCCAGAGATTTGTAAATGAATTAAAAGAATGTTATAAAAAAGTAGTTATTCCATATTTAAAAAATGTAGCAATATCTGTTAAAGACGAAGATCTTAAAAAGGTCGCGATGATCTCTGCAAACGGAGATGATGAGATTGCAGACGTTGTTGTTAAAGCAGTATTGGCAGCTGGAGACGATGGGACAGTCTTAATACAAGAAGATCAAGGCGGAGGGATGAGAGTAGAGACAATAGATGGATATATAGTAACATCTGGCCTTCGTGATGTTGGTTCTATTGGTACTTCTTTTATAAACGACAGAGCAGGACAACGAGTAAGAATGGATGAGGGTCTCGTTGTCTTGTTTGATGGAACATTAAATGACTTAGTTCTTCCTGCAGCAATTCAAACAGCTATAGAAAATGATCCATCTTATTTTGGAAGGCCAATAATAGTAATGGCTCATGGTTTTGCCGATCCTGTTATTGAGAAGTTTTTAGTTACATCAAAAGGCGGGGTTTCAGTTGTTCCCGTAATAGTTCCAAAATCTTCATTGGCAAATTCAAGAACAATGTTTTTATTTGACATGGCAGCGTATACGTCGGCCATGGTTATGAATCCCGCAACTGCTAATTCATTTGATGTAAATAATTTTGGACACTTTACATCTGCTCGTATAAATACTTATGAAACATTTTTACAATGTGATTCTGATTCTGAACTTCTTGAAAATAGAGTAAATGAATTAAAAGCCATATTAAATGATGCACACTCAGAGCATGATAGGTCTCATTTAAGGGCATCTATTGGCAAATTAACAGGTGGAATATCAACTGTATGGGTAGGAGGAATGACCGATGCAGAAGTTAGAGAAAGAAGAGATCGTGTTCAAGATGCTGTCGAAGCTGTTAGATCAGCCGTCGCAGAAGGAATTGTCGCTGGAGGAGCAGGTACGCATTTGGGGATTGTGGTGTGTATTTCTTCGATTAAAGATAGACCCAATTCCTGGAATGTAATGAGTCAAGCTTTGATGGCTCCATTTAAATTACTCATGCAAAATTGCGGAGAAGAAGATCAACTTGAAAAAGCTATAGAAAAAATAAAACAAAACATGGACTCTCAATGCAAGCCTTCTATTATCTTTGACGCCTCTGATCATAAATATACAAATCCGTATTCTTCGGGGATAATAGAGCCTGCAAAAGTTCACCGTGTGGCAATTGGAAATGCTATATCTGTGGCGTCTTTGCTTACAACACTAGGTGGATTGGTAGTCTCTCCTAGAGATTATAATTTGGAAACTCAATTAGAAGTATCTAGAGCAGCTTTTAAAGACATGATTTCAGATACTGGAGAATAAAATGACATTAGAATTTTTAAAATATATATTATCAAATCAATACATAAGATCTGCTTTATTGGTATTTTCTGGCATCCTAATTGGATTAGCTTTTTATCCATCTAATGATAAAGTGGTTGAACTTGAATCTAAACTTTTACAAAAACAAACAGAAATAGCAAATCTTAAAATAGTAAATCAAGAAAAATTAGATGAATTAGAATCAAAACATAGACAAATAGAAACAATGTCTCAAGAAAGAATAAGAACATTAGAATCAGAAAATCAAAAATTAATAAAGAAAAAAAGATTCAAAAAAGTAGTAACTACTTTACCAGATGGTACTAAAAAAGAAGAAATTATAATAATAACAGATGAAATTGAAATAACAGAAAAACTTAAAAAATTAGAACAAGATTTATTTGAGAAACATCAAGAAGAGGTTTTTGTTTTAAAATCAAAACATAGACAAGCTATTTCTGAATTAAATAAATCGCATAGAAAAGAACTAGAAAAAAATATAGAAGAAAAAAATAAACAAATATCATCTTCTAAAAAAATAGGTCTTGGTTTGAGATATTCTTCTGATAATGCAATTGGTGGACACGTTCATTATCATGTGCTTGGTAATATATTCATGATGTCTGGACTTGATCTTGTTGATAAAACAAAACTTAGATATTCAATAGGTGTGGGATTGAGTTTATAATGCCTAAGTACACATATAAATGTGATGATTGTAAAAATAAAAAACAATTATATAAAAAATCTAATGTTCTAAATATAGAATGCAACTGCGGAGGTCTTATGAACAGAGATGTTCCTATGACAACCTCTGCTTCTGTTAAAGAAAAAATAGATGATTATACAAATATATCAGTAGATCCAAATAATAAAGAAATACTTAACGAAAGATCTTTAGAGCACTTTTGGACTGTGTTGGTTCCAAGGCTATGCCAAGAGCATTCAATGGAACATTGTTTAAAAGAAGGATGGATGTATATAGACGAAAAAGGTCATGTTCAAATGCATACAAAACCTCCCCATAGGAGATGATATGCGAATCGTTTCTATTGATATTGAAAATTTTTTAAGTATAGAAAAAGCACATATTGACTTTAAAAATAATGGAACTCTTTTAATAGAAGGATGGAATCACGATACAAATTCCGCAAATGGAGCAGGTAAGACATCTATTGTTACTGCTATATCTTTTATTTTATATGGCAAATCTCCTAGAATATCTGGATCTGGCTTTGTACGTAAAAACTGTAAAAATTCAACATGTAGTGCCATATTGCATAAGAAAAATGATATTTATTTTGTTAAAAGAACAAAACCAGGTAGGTTTTTTGCTACAAAAAACAATTTAGAAATATCTGAAGAAGAATTTTATAAAGATTTAATTTTAGATTATGATACTTTTTTATTGGTTCAATACTTTGCTCAAGGTCTTGGTCAACGCTTCTTAGATCTAAATGATACAGATCGTAAGGATCTTTTTATTAGGTTAACTAATTCATATAATTTTTCTAAAATAAAAGAAAACATAGACTTAGAGATAAAAGACTTAAATATAAAAAATAATGATCTTATTATTAAAGAGTCTTCTATATTGGCAAAAATTAATACATATAAAGAATCTGAGCAAAACATTGATGCATTATTGAAAGCACAGCAAAAAAATACGACATGCATAGATGAAACTTTGATAAAAATAAAAGATTTAGAAAAAATAAAGAAACCAGATATTTCTAAAATAATAGATCTTCAAAACAAAACTCAATTAGAAATTGATAAAATAACTCAAAACAAAGGAGCTTCTCAGCTTCTACGTAGAAAATTAAAACAAATAGAATTAGAACAACCACCAGAAGACCTGTGCGATGGTATTTGTCCATCTTGTTCGCAGGCAATAGATATAGTTAATGGAGATTTCTACAGACACGATTCCTCGTCCTTTGAGGCAAAAATAAAATCTTGGAACTTAAATAAAAAAAATAAACTATTAGAAATGACAGAATCTATAAAAGAATTAGAATCTTCATTAAGCAAAGAAGAAGATTATAAAAACATAATAGACAAATGCCAAGATAAGATAAAAGAATTAAAAGATAGTTATATTAAAACAGAATCAAGACTTTTAGAATTAAAAAGTTTTATAAAATTAAAATACCAAGAACTTGAATCTATTAAGTCATCCATAGATTTTCAAAACAATTTATTAAACAATATTACTAAAAATCAAAATATTTTATTAAAAATATCAGAAGAAAAAAATGAAACAACAAATAAAATCAATATATTACAGACAGTTTCTCAAATAGTATCGCCAACTGGTATTCAGGCATATATACTTGATTCTGTTGTTGATACTTTTAATGATAAAATCAATTCAAATTTACAAGTTTCGTGGCCAAACTGCTCGTATGAGCTTAAAACATTTAAGGAAAACAAATCTGGCTCTGTTGTTGCAAAAATGTCGGATAATTTAACAATAAACGGCGAATCTATGTCAGTAGGTGCTCTATCAGGAGGAGAGAGAAGAAACCTAGCACTTTCTATAGATCTTGCTTTATTAGATACTTATATTTCTTATTCTGGATTAGATTTAAATCCAATAATACTAGACGAACCATTTGATCATTTAGATTTTTCAAATAGATCAAGAATATTCGAGCTTTTGCAAGAGTCTTCAAAGAATAGACAAATAATAGTAATAGACCATTCCTCTGAATTTAAAGCTCTTTTTGATAATATAATAACTGTTTCTAAGAAAAATGATATATCAACCCTATTGTGATATAATAAACACTATGAACAAGCTAGATGAAATTAAAGAAAAATTAAATTTATTAAAAGCAAACCTAATGCCAAGTCTGCGCATGCCCGGCCCTTCTATTCCAAAACCTAAAACACCATCAATGGCTGCGTCTAGTAAAAAAAATCCAATAAAAGTAGCAGAGCAAATAAAATCACCAGAGGCAAAGCAATTTGCAATGAGAAGTGCTATTGCCCAAGTAAAATCTCAAACAAATCAATTAGCATTTAAATCTGAAGATTCAAATCAAAAATTTCATGTACTTATTGATAATCAACTAGTAAATCAAGAACCTATTAGTCAAGATGAAATAAAATCTAAGTATAAACCTGAAATAGAAACAGGCAGAATACAAATTGTTCCAATCGTACAGGAACAATTAAGCATGTCTCCTAGTGGACAGTGGCGGCTTAAAAAGGTGTAATTTGAAAATAATATTAAGCTTTGATCCTGCAGAGTCAACTGGATTTGCTGTTGCTCATGTAGATCAAAATGTTTGTAACATTGTAGAATATGGTTTTATCGATATAGACACCTCTTCCGTCTATATGGGAGATTGGTGCATCGATTTACAAAATAAAATAGAAGAAATATCAAATAGAATCAAGCCAGATCAAATAGTTGTAGAGGATTATTTTTTTGGCAGTAGATTTTCTTCAGGGGCAAATGTAAACCCAGCGTATAGAGCAGCTATACATATATGGTGTAGAAAAAAGAATCTTCATTATGAAATTTTAAACATATCTAATTGGAAAATTTTTATAGCAGGAAGAACGACTCCAACTAAAGAGCAAAAACAAAAATGGGGAAAAGAACCTGCAAAAAAACTAATGATTGTAGAATCTCTTTGGAAGAGATGGGGAATTAGATTTCCAAATCATTCAATATCTTCAAGAACAAATAAACCAATAATTTTTAGATATGATATAGCAGATGCTGTTTCTCAAGCAATGTATGGAGCTTTTTTATTATATAAAACAAATGTTTTTAATTGTCTAGTTGATGTCCCACAAGATATCGAGTTTAAGAAAAATAGCAAAAGAACATACACATATATTGAATAGGTATAACAAAAATAGATCTTAAAAGGAGGATTTGTGAAATGGCTAAGGAAAAGAAAATCAATTTAGGTAAAGCAGAACAGGTTCTTAGTAAAACCTTTTGTGATAATCACAAAGACGTAACCGAGGACGAGGCCGCGGATCTTGTTGTAAAAGCAGAGATGCGAGTTAAGGCATTAAAAGAAGAACGAGACAATGATGAAAAGCTAAAAGCCGCAAAGCAAATTGTCGCAGATCTGGGCTCTGGATACAAAGCTGCTATTGATTATGAAAAGGCAAAGATAGATTTCTTGTTAGAAAGAATTAGTGAAATTCAGAATGATGAAGCAAATCCATCTTCTAGTTTAAAAGGATAATCTATGTTTTATAGATTTTTTTTAATATATTTATTATTATTGTCTTCTAATGTTTTTGCAAAACCTGTAAAAGAAACACCAAACAATTCCAAACCAACAGATTTACATTGCTATTATTCTTCATATAAATTAAAAAAGAATGAAGAAATGAAAGATGTAAAAGTGAAAATTTGTAGTACAGGTTCTGTTAAAACAGAAAAAAGTAAAAAATCATCACTTTCAGATAGAAAATCTAAATAGTTTTTGTTTTACTTTTAAATACTTAAAAACATTTATTTGATGTATAATGACCCTGTATGTAAAATACAGGGTTTTTAATTTTGTTTATTATATAATAAATATAATATTGTATGTTATTAAGGAAAAATAAATGAAAAAAGCAGATAAAAAAATTTCTATAATAAAATGTTATGCAAAATTAGCAAAACAATTAAAAAGACATGTACAAAATGAAGATTTAAATTCTGTTGGAATAACCAGAGATATGGTTTCCCATCATTTTGGATCTCTGTCGAATTTAGAAAAAATAGCAAGAGAAAAACATCCAGGATATTTTTTTGATGTAACAGTAGAGTCTCTTCATTCACCAAAGGCTCTGCAAGATCTTAGAGATATAGTTAAAAATAAAAAGAAATTTATAATAACAACGGCTGTCCAAGGGTGCGAAGTTCATAAAGACTTTTATAAGTCAATAAAACAATACTGCAATATGAACGATGCTCATTTATTAGTTATCGTTGCCTCTGACCCAGCAGCCTCTCATGGAGGAAAATGGGGAACAATATCTGCTCAGTTAGCAAATGAAACTATAATAATAGAAGATACTAGATTAAATTCCAATGTTTTTATTAGTACCATAAAACTATCTGCAAAGCATATAGATCCCACAACCGGGCTTGGACGAATAGGTCAGAGAAATGGAACTTTCATATATGCTTCTCCTAAACAAAGGCTTAAACCCGTTCCCGTTAGTAATTCTAAACTACCTCATTTTATGATGACCACAGGGGCCATAACTTCTCCGGATTACAATACAGAATCATACATGTCACAACGCACTGCGTATATCGCACAACATGATCATGTAATGGGTGCTGTTGTTTTTGAGATAGAAGACGATGAAACATATCACTTTACTCAAATACAAGCAGATTCAAGAGGTCATTTTATAGATCGTGGTTATATATATAGACCAACAGGAAGATCCATAGTAAGACCAGAAGGTTTTGTGCTTGGAGATTGGCATTCTGGTGTCACAGATCCAACCGCTAAACAAACATGGGAAGAAGTTTCAAAAGAAATGAAACCCAAAAGAATAATTCTTCATGATGCTTTTGATGGATTATCTATAAACCACCATGAAGAAAAAAACCACATATTAAGAGCTAAAAGATCAAAACTTGATCAACTTTCATTAGAAAATGAACTAAAAAAATTCTCACAGGATTTACTATATCTTTCAGAAATGTGTGATGAGCTCGTGATTGTCAAATCTAATCACGATTTGTTTTTAGCAAGATATCTGTCTGAGGGCAAGTACGTAAAAGATCCCTTGAATCATAGAATATCTCTAGTTTTAGCATTAAAAATGCTAGATGGAGAAGACCCCCTAAAGGCAGCCGTTGAAATGAATATAGATAACGATACTAAAAAATTATCCAAAATTAAATTTCTAAAAACAGAAGAAGATTATAAAATAGAAGGCATACAATGCGGAGCACATGGTCACCAGGGGCCAAATGGATCTAGAGGAAATGTTGCAAACATGGAAATAGCATATGGAAATTCCGTAACTGGACATTCCCATTCTCCAGAAATATTGAGAGGAGCGTGGCAAGTTGGTACTTCTTCTTACTTAAAACTAGAATATAACTCAGGTGGAGCTTCATCCTGGCTTCATTCTTCCTGTTTGATATGGCCAGGAGGTACAAGACAATTGATAAATTCAATTAATGGAAAATGGCGCATTAAATAAAAAAGGAAGATTTATGCGAAATCTTCTGTTTCTAGATACAGAAACAACAGGTCTCGACTCCAGACGTCACGATATAATTCAATTAGCATGTATTCCAATAATAAACGGCTCTAGGCAGCCTTATTTTAATGAATATGCAAAACCTAATGATTTTTCTGTGATTGAACAGGAAGCAATTTCTGTTCATGGAATAGATATTGAAAGAATGAAGACCTTTCAAGATCAGAGAAAGATGCTAGATAAGTTTATATCTTATATTAAGTCGTTTAATATTAAATTTACAATAGCGGGATATAATGTTGGTTTTGATAAGGGTTTTATTAGTGCTCTTTTTGCAAAACACAATATGTCATCTTTGTATCACGAGCTGTTTACGCCGGATACTCACGATGTGTATCGTAGAATAAAAGCAATCAAAGAAAAAAACAACATAGGATCACTTAAACTTTCTAAAGCGTGTGAGATGTTTGGAATAGAAATCAATGCCCATGATGCTCTTTCGGATATATCTGCAACAATAGATTTAGATATTATAGTTTCAAATTTATTACAAGACAATATTGAACATAAAGAACACATAGACATAGTTGATCATGTTTTTGAAGACTGTGCACATATTCATCTACATTCTGAATATAGTAATATAGATTCTATAATCTCAATAGAAGACTGGGCAAGATGGGCTTTAAAAAATAAAGTAAAATACATTTCTTTTCCAGATCACGGATGGGCAGTTTCTTTATTTAAATCATTAAATACTACTTCTATAGTGGAAAAAATAAATAAAGAAGATAGTTCTAATTACGATGTACAATTATTGACAATAGTTCCTGCAATCAGCATAAATGCTAAATTTGAAAATTCAGATTTCTTTTTTAGACTAAATGCATGGGCAGTTTCTGATAAGGGTTACAAAAATCTTATCAAACTATCATCGCTTGGGTGGGATAACAAAACAATAGATGGCGATAATTATATTCCAGTTGTAAAAATTGAACAAATTAAAAAATATTTAGAAGGAGTTTTAATTGGGACAGCTTGCGAAAAAGGAGCACTTTCTAGCGTTATACATGGCAGTAGTACTGATGAAGTTGAGAGTACTTTATTGAAATTATATGAAATTTTTGGCAAATCACTAATAATAGAATTTTTACCAATTGACATATATAAAACATATGATCCTAAAATTGGTTTTAGAAGTAATAAAAACACAGATCTGATTCCAGATGGCAACCATGGAAAATTCATCAATAATGTTTTATTTAATTTTGTAAACAAATATAATGTAAATTATATAGTTTCAACTGCTGCTCACTTTATAGACAAAGAAGACAAAATACTGCAAGACATTGTGTCGCGATCTTCGTTTAAAGATGGTCGTTATTTCTACGAATCTAGACATCAAAAAAACTATTCTGAATGTTTTTCTATTTTAAATAGACATATTGGCGATAACTTTACTGTTGATTTTATGAAAAAAGCTATACAAAATGCAGAAAAAATAGGTGAACTTTCTAGTTCTATAAATATAAAACATGAATACCATCTGCCCAAAATCGACATTTCTGATTCTATAAAGAAAAAAACAAATGACTACAATCAGCAACTTTATTATTTATTAATGGCAAAAATAAAAGAACATAATAGATGGATAGACGATCCCGTTTATATTGCCAGATTTAAAAAAGAATTAGATGTAATATGGAAAAATGAAAAATTAAATTTTATACCATATTTCTTATTATATGAAGACATTGGAAGCTATGCAAGGTCCAACGGGATAATTCAAAACATAGGAAGAGGATCTGCTGGTGGTTGTTTGATTTCTTATTATCTAAAAATAATTCATGTAGACCCGATAAAGGAAGATATTCCATTTGAACGTTTCTTAAGCCATGCAAGAATAAGGGCAGGAAGTTTTCCTGATATAGATGCAGATTTTGGAGCAAGAGCGCCTATTTTGAAATATTTAAAAGAAAAATATAAACTTGGTTTTGCTCAAATAGGAACTATTCAAAAATTTAAAACAAAATATGCAATAAAAGAAACAATGTTTGCCATATATGGTAGAAATCGCAATGATTTTGAAATTTTAGATATATGTAAATCCATACCAGACTCCCCGCAAGGGATAGATGAGTCTGATTTTTTATATGGCTACACCGATTCAGAGGGCGAATATCACACAGGCCACTTGCAGCAAAACAATCAACTTCAGGCGTTTTTTAAACAATATCCAGAAGCAGAAAAAACAGTAAGTAGATTAATTGGCTTGCCAAAAGAAATAGGACGACACGCTTCTGCCTTTGTTATTTCGACATTGGATCTTTCTCATGAAAGAGTCCCTACTTTACAAATGGAAGACGATGAACTAGGTCAAGTAACTGTTACTCAATTTGATGCTCTTATGATAGAAAAATTAGGTTTGGTTAAAGCAGATATATTACGAGTAACTACTATTAATACAATTAAAGAATGTGTGGATTTAATTAAAGAAAGAACAAATAAAGATTTACTTGAAGAAGACGACAAAGGCGTGCAAGAAATATATAGATTACCAGAAGATCGAACAGTGTTTAAGGATTTCTATGATAGAAAAACAGATTCATCGTTTCAATTTAACACAGATCTTATTAAAGGATATGTAAAAGAATTTGCACCAGAATCTATAAAAGACCTAAGCAATCTAACCGCTCTTTGCCGTCCTGGTGCATTAGATGCTGCTTTTTTAGACACAACTGCAACTCAATATTATATTGATGTTAGAAATGGAAGAAGATCGTTAGAATATGTTCATCCAGATTTAGAATTAATTTTAAAAAAAACAAATGGTGTTTTCGTATATCAAGAAGATGTTATGCGCTTTCTAGTTGAATTTGTAGGTTATTCTTTAGAAAAATCTGATCAAATTCGTTCTGCTATTGCAAAGAAAAAACGCGACGTTATAATGAAAACATTTGAAGATGTTAGATCAGCATTAAAACCTAAAAACTGGACAGATCAACAAATTGAAACAATAAATCAACAAATTTTAGCTTTTAGCTCATATTCTTTTAACCTATCTCATAGTTTTTGTTATGGCAAATTAGGCTATATTAGTATGTATTTAAAACATTACTACCCATTAGAATGGTGGTCCAGTGAGTTAAATAATTCAGGAGAGCAAAAAATTAGACACTATGTAACTGTTTTAGGAAATATGATAACAGCTCCAACCCTCGCTGTTCCTTCTGATAGGTTTATAATAATGGAAGATAAAATAGCAGCCCCCTTATCTGTAGTCAAGGGAGTCGGAGCATCTGCCATTAAAGAATTAACTGCAAAAGGACCATTTAAAAACATAGATGATTATATTGAAAGAGTGGATCATTCAAAAGCAAATGCTGGTGTTTTTTTAGCATTAATTGCCGCTCGAGCTGTTGATTGTTTTATGGATAAGGATTTAGATTATATTTTGGCAAGAAAAAAAATAGTTGAATATTATTTTAAAAAAAGAAAAACAAAAAAAGTAATAGAAAATCCAAAAACAATGCTAGAGGTGTTTTTAGAAGAAAGAGAAATAAATAAATGTTTTAATAAAACAATTTTATCAATTCCAGAAATTCAATCAATCGCATATAAAAACTGGCCCGCATTATCTTCAACTAATAGCAAGGCAATTCCAATGAGAATGGGTGATGTTATTGTTCTTGGTAATGTAAAAATTGCAAAGGGATTGTTGCAAAAACAAGATATTTCAGAAATAGGTTTTATTGGTTTGTATGAAGGATCTGAATCTAAATCTGGTATTTCTAAAAAATCAGGAAGACCGTGGTCAAATGTTGTTGTAAAAATATCTGACGGCCTTTCTTCAATAGATTGCGTTTGGTGGGATAAGAATAAACCATTAAAATATAAAATAAATTCAATTGTATATATAAGAGGCAGACTTAAAACAGATTGGAAAGGAAACCCATCAATTGAAATAATGGATATAGAAAAGGTTGCAGAAATGTGAAGAATAAAAAATTTTACTATGCATTTTTTAAACTTTTGTATAAGATTAATATGATAAATTCAAAGATCCTGTCAAGGATATATTCTAATTATTTGGAGGATGGTTTAATGGATAGTGTTTTTATTAAAGTTGAAAAAAAGCCAGATTTTGTTTCTGATAAAGAATTAGTTATTACAAATCTAAATTTTCTAGATGAAGTAAAAAAATGCAAAACCCCTAAGCCTGCTACTGATATTTTAGGTATTAATTATATTAGAAATGTAGCAGAAGAAATAGCTAAAAAATACGATAATACATTCAATGCATATCGTAATATAGTTCCTTCTGAACATGTCGGGGTTCGATGTGAAACAGAAGAACAACTTGCTGTTGTAATTCAAAAAATGTTTCTTTCAACATATCCACAAATTTTAGATAAATATGTAGAACATCAATTAAGAAAAAGACCTATTTCTACAAGAGTTGTGTATGCAGTTGGCCATTTTAATAATTATGATGTTTTTCTTAAATTAGGTATTTCAGAAATATCTGAAAAAGAATTAGATGCGTATATAGGGGATGCAAGGGCAGAAGCCGTGGAGACTATTGTTGAAAATGTAGAATTAAAAGAAACTGAATTAGAAAAAGAAGATAAATCAAATACATTTTCAAATTTTTTTAAACTTAAAAAATAATTTATATAACAATCGCTTAAATAGGCACAGGAGGAAAATATGGCTAAGATTAGTTTAAATATGAATTCTCTTAAAGAGAAGAAAGAATGGAAACGACACGCTGTCAATAGTGGAGATAATGTTTATAGAATACTTCCACCATTTGGCAATTCAGCAGATGGGTATCCATATCGTCGGTGGGTGCTTGTGTGGCTGACCGATCCTCAAACAGGTAGATTAAGACCATTTTCTTCTCCCTTTTCTTTTAATCAAAAACAATGTCCAGTTTATGATTATGTTAATCAATTAGAAAATTTATTTAAAAAAGAAGAAGCCAGAATGGTGTCTTCTGGTGAATATTCTAAAGAAGAAATTAGAGAGTATCTTAAACCTATTTCTGAAATTCTTTGGAAAATAAAACCAAAAACAACATATCTTTACAATGCATGTAACAAATCTGGAGAGGTTGGTCTTTTAGAGCTAAAGAAAACAGCACACGATGCGATTAAAAAACAAATGATGCAATATGTAACCGATTATGGCCAAGATCCGACATCGCTCAACTCAGATGCAGACGATTCTGGTGTTTGGTTTAAAATTACTAGAACAGGAGAAAAAACAGATACAGAATACTCTGTTACCAAGAATCAAATAAAGTATAGAGATCCTAATACAGGTAAGATTTCCTGGGCAGATGATCAAGAACCATTATCGGATAATGTTGTTGATAATTATGAAGACTTAGGATATGATCTTTCTACAGTCTATCGTCAAATATCATATGATGAACTAAAAGAAGTATTGTTAGCAAACGTAGAGCCATTGATCAATGAATATCCAATTCTTAGAATAGAGGGTTTTGATGTTGTAAATAAAAATACTCGGAGTACGGCCAATGTGGTGGTTGATAAAGAACAAAAGGACGAAAGTCCGATACACAAGGGCTCTCTATATACGAGTGTACGGTCCGTTCGCGGGCAAGCACATGATGATGGAAATCACTCTGGAAAGATTGAAAATCAAACCCAAAAACATGTACAGATTCACGGACCTGGAAATCCTCAACGACAGGCTTTACATACTAACGTATCATCCAAAAAACCTATGGTTAAGATTCAAGAAGAAGATGAATCTGCTGATGAGGATGTTTATCTAAAGCCTTTAAAGACTACTCAAAAAAATAATACAAAATTATCTACTCAAGATGATGTATTTGACTATGCAGACGCAATTTTAAACAGTTGAGGATAAGATGTCCATAGACATCGTTTCTATCGAGGGAGGCTTGGACTCCCTCGATTTGCAAAAAATAGCTTCTTATACTAGAAAATTAACAGATATTGGGTCTAGTTTTAATAAAATGCTAGCTCCAAATTATCTTCGTGATTTTATAATTGGATATGATATATCATCTGTAATGTTGGCAAAGGCAATAGAATACGAAATGAAAGCAAAAACCGCAGTTGAAACAGCAGAAGCTATTGCTTATTTAGATAGAGCTCCAGATTATTTTAAAACTAAAAATGAAAAACCAACCGTAGAATCCCGAAAAGCATACGTTTCATTAGATCCCGATGTTCAAAAAGCAAAAGAAATACACGCCAGAGCTGTTGCGATGTGTTCTTTATTAAAGAATAAAGTTCAAGAATTTAGACATGCAATAGACATAACAAGAGATATGTCAAAAGACGGCTACTCAACTCCATATGAGGGGATGCGATAATGATAAATAAATGGATGAGCAAACTTACTAAAGATTTTGGAAAAATAGCATCTGATTTAAAAAAGAAAGAACCTCAAACAATCCCATCATGGTCGCCTTCTCTTAATTGGGCAACAGGTATTGGAGGCTTTAGACCTGGTAAGATCAATATTTTATATGGACCAGAGAGTAGCGGTAAATCAATGTTGTCAATGATGGCACTGATTGAGTTGCAAAAAAGAGATCCAGAGGCAATTGCAATATGGTTTGATTCTGAATTTTCTTTTAATACTGATTTTTTTATAAGATTAGGCGGAGATGCAGATCGTTTAGTTGTTAGAAAAAGCAATGATCCATTAAATATATTTGACTATATTGGAGGAGAGCTCTTAGAACTTCTTCAAGATGGAGCTCCAGTAAAAGCAATTGTTATAGATTCCATTAGATCAATTAGATATCCAAAAGATATTAAAAAACAATCAACAGATATGATAATGGGAGGCACCGGAGCAAACTATCTACCATCTGCATTTAAAATGATTCTTCCTGTTATTAATGAACATGAGTTATTAACTTTTTGTATACAACAAGTTTCTATTCAAATAGATCCAATGAAAGCATTGAGAAATCCATATGTGCTTCCAGATGGTCAGTCGCTTAAACATGCAGCAGATTTGATGTTGGAAGTTACAAAATTAGATACAAAAAATGGAGTAATAGAACAAGGTGAGACAATAGCAGGAGGAGCTGCACAACTTGGTCACAAGGTACGTGTGAAAGTTAGAAAAAACCGCATGGGTATGCCTGCTAGAGTTGCACAGTTTACTTTTCATTATCAAAAAGGAATAATGGACACGGGTGGTGAGATTTTTGATTTGGGAAAATCATTAGGAATAATTAAGCATCCTGTAAATCCAGAAACAGGAAAAGAAAATATGCAAATGTGGGTTTTTGAAAACGACCCACCTGTTAGAGGTGAACAAAATATCAGAAATCTTGTTATTAATAATAAATCTTTACAAGATAGAGTAATGAATTCATGTTATTCTTTAAAAGATTCAAAAGTTGAATTAGATGAATTTGGCTTTGCAAATGATGTTGATGAGGATTTAGAAAGCATAGAGTAAAATGCAAAGTGATATTCCTATTAATGTAAAGTTAATGTATTTTTCATATCTATTATATAGAATGCATATTAATAGAGAAAGTTATTTTAAATATTTTCAATCATACCAAGATGGGTTTTCTGGATGACGAAAAACTCTAAAGAAAACATAAGATCTTATATTCTCTGCATAAGGATGGTTAAAATATTTATTAAATTAAAAATATATCAAAAAGAAACGGATTTATACAAATGGGCTCAACTTGTATACGATATGCCAAAAAAAATAACGCATATATAAATAATAAAATAACTACTTATAATAATGAAACAACAGCTTTTTTACAATTTTTAGTTCTTCTTAATAGGATTAGAATTAGATGACTAAAATACTTTTTATTGGAGACATGCACTTAAGACATACTCATTTACAACTTAGTAAAAGTTTATTAAAATGGATAGAAAATATCTATATTGAAAAAAAACCAGATATTATTGTAAATTTAGGCGATACCTTTGATACTCATTCTATAATTCGTTCTGAGATTCTTTGTATTTTTGATGAGCATTTAAAAAAAATATCAAATCTAATGAAATCAAATGGATCATATATTTGTCTGTTAGGAAATCATGATCAATATAAACCAAATTCATCTGAATTTCATGCTTTTAAACCTTTTTCATCAATAAAAAATATTTTAATAGCAGATTCTATTAAGGTTATAGAAAATATAACATATGTTCCCTATGTTCATTCTAGGGAACTGTGGCCACAAACAGATACGTCTATAGTTGTAACTCATAATACTTTTATAGGAGCTGACTATGGCTATAAAAAAGCAGATCATGGCATAGAGACAAAAGATATAAATGCCGACATCGTCATATCTGGACACGTTCATAAAAAACAAATACTAGATTCTATTATAAACTATGTAGGAACTCCATATGCCATGTCGGCATCGGATGCGGATCAATCAAAGGGATTGTCATTATTTAACACTGAAACTTTTGAATTTGAATTTATAAAATCACCATTTCCAATGTATAAAACAATAGAAATAAATACAGATGAAGAGATTCCAGATTTGGATGTTTTTAATCATTGGATAATGACAATTAAAGGACCAAGGGCTGAGATTAAAAATATATTAGAATCTAAACATGTAAATGACCTTAGAAAAAAGTGTAGTTTAACTATAAAAACAGAATCTATAGATAAAATAAAATCTGATAAAGTTTCTATTTTGTCAAAAGACATATCATCAATGTTAGATGAGTATCTTAATAAAGTTTATAAAGGATCTCAAAATAAAGATGAAATAAAAAAAATAATATTACAAAACACAAGGTGAATTATGAATGAAGAAAAAATAACTGAAATAATGGATCATATTCGTTGGACTTTGAATAATGGAATAGTTACTGATATTGTTAAAAATAATTTATATATGTATGGATCTTTGGCACACAAGGATGTGAAGGCATTAGAAGTAGCTATTGATCCGTCTACTAAAATAGTAGACTATGTAATCTATGGACCCGAGTCAATGTTAGATACTGTAACTAGGTATTATAGTATGAGGGATAAAACAGGACTTTTTAATCTATGGAGATTAAGAAGATTGTTAAAAAAACAAGGCAATTTAGATATAGATAGGATATTAAATGGATTCGTTAAAGATCTCTGTGGTCCTGGATGGAGGGCTACATACAAGCTAAAAAATATTAGCGAGTATGTAGAAAACACAGATGAAACAGAAACACATGGAGATCAGATTAAAAATTGAAAACGTCACAGATGATTTAGATATTAGACAAAGTATCTGGTTAGAGTATTTAGAAACAGACTCTGAAGATATTGATTCTATATGTAATAAATTGATAATTCAAAAAAAAATAGCTGAACAAATAGAAACTAATATAATAAAATTAACTAAATCAAAGTCTTCAGATGATTTTTTAAACATATTAAATAGTTTTACAGAATTTGAACAAGATATTATATCTTTAATAGTAGTGGGTATTCCAATAAACTCAATTGCGAAGTATAAAATGATAAAACCAATGAGGATAATACAGATTATTTCCTGTATTTCTTCAAACCCTGTTTGGAGAGAATACTTTGCAGAAAAAGAACTTAACACCAAGAGAAAAATACGGTTTAAGTAATGATCAGGTTATTGAGGCCGAAAAGTATCTTAAAAAACACAAGACTGCTGGAATTCTCAGTAAACACGATGCAATGCCAATGTATGAGCTTTATATATTGGGATATACTTTTGAAGATATATCAAAAAGATACCCATCTATCCCATATGGGAAGATACTGTTAACCGCAGCTTTGAGTGGATGGTCTAAGGATAGGGAGGTTGTCGCAGCCTCTCTTTACGATCGTATTAAAACTAGAATAGTAAGATCGACAGTTGAACAAGTTGAGTTCCTAACAGACATGATATCTGTTTCAAATGTAGAAACCTCTGAAGAAGTTAGAAAGTATCTTAATGATCCGGTTGGAAATCCTCCACCCTCTTTTAGAATTAAAACTATAAAAGATTATCAACAAGTAATAGACATGTTGGCCCAGGTAGCTGAATCTGTTAGGGGAATGGCAAATCCATCAAACGTAAGCAACGATAACAAACAAATACCACAAAATGAAATAAAAAAAATAAGTAAGAAATCAAAATCTTCAAGTGAAGAAGCTGTAATATTAGCTGAGTTAGTAGGTGATACAAGTGAGTAAATGCAGTGTGCCCGGTTGTGAAAGAGTGGTTTTAGCAAAAAATTACTGCAAACAACATTATAAAAAATTCATATCAAGACCTAAGGAAAGAGCTCAAAAAGCAGCCTTGGCAAAGGTTGTTAAAGAAAATAAAGAAATAGAAATAGAAATCAAACCTAAAGAAGCGATAGAGATAAAAGATCCTCAGATAAAGAGCAATATAAAGTTAACAGCCGAGCAATTAGAGAAGATATTTTTTTCTCCCTGTAGAACTGAGCAAGAATTAAAAAATTATATTAAATTCTTTTTCGGTCTTCATCTCCCCGATTTTAAGGTATCGAGATACGCGGATACGACGCCCTTCCATGCCATTTGGGAGGTGTATGACATAACAGTAAATAAAAACAACCCTAAAAATATCCAAGAAATTCTATATGTTGCAGGACGTGGTAGCGGGAAGTGCGTTTTGCAAGACACTGAGATTCTTACGCAAAATGGACTTAAACGTGTACAAGACGTCAAGATCGGCGATGTGGTCTGGACAGGCTGGTCCTGGAGATCAGTAGTCCAGACCTTCGACGAGGGAATCAAAGACGGAGTCACTTTAATCACCAAGTTTATGAGCAAGCACGGCGTGTGGTCGCTCACTGGTTCTTTAAAGCATCGCGTTCAGGCACTGCATCCAGAGACCAACAAGATCGACTGGGTATACATGAAAGATCTAACTCCTGGTCAGCTAGTCTATAGATCTATAGAATCCTTGGGCCATCTGGTGGACGTTTCTTCTAAGGACTACGATCTTGGCTGGGTTGCTGGCTGCATAGTCGGCGACGGTTGTGTGGGCAGAGGAACAAACACGAATATATCTATGTGTGCAAAAGACCCAGACCAGCTTGTACACTATGTGAGTCTGATAGACAGGCACCTAGGTGTGACGATAAACGTAAATTCCAGCTCTAAGTCTTCTGCTATAAAGAATGCGTCGTCTTCTACTAAGGCGTTCAGAGACTTCTTTAGGACGTACGTCGAGGGTGAACTCTGCTACTTCAAGAAACTAAAGACATTAGACCACAGTCCAAGCTTCTTGGCTGGATTCATCTCCGGTCTGATGGAGACCGATGGGTCCAAGGACTCGATCACTCTAGCCAACCCAGAACTCATACAGCAGATAGCCAAGATCCTCAATGTCTTCGGCGTGCACTCTGTAATAAATAAGAAGCGGAGAAAAGCGTCGACCACAAAGTTCGTAAAAGATCACATTGTCGAGTATCACTCGGTTGAGTACAAAACCCCGCTTCCAGAGTATGTAATGCCGCTTTTCTCTAAGCGCGATGCCTTTAAGGCGCACGCCGTCAAGATGAACGAACAGTTCCGATATCCTTCTAAGCTCATAAAGTCTTTTGCGGACCACATAAAGCAAAAATACGAGATCGCAAACGGGTACTGGCGTTTAGAGGCCGGCAAGAAAACTCATTCCGAGATCAAGTACTCTAAGGATCTCTGGGGATCCGGCGAGAAGTCTAAAGAGTCTTATGTCTATGGCCACAAGATCGACTACTTTATAAGTCTGGCCAACCGCTTAGAAGAGCACGAGTGGGCAGAGTATCTGTCTTTCATCAGAAAGGGTTGCTACGAGACCGTAGATACCATAACGTTCGGCAAGCACTATTTCTACGATCTAGAGGTAGACGTCGATCACGCGTACTGGTCGAACGGCTTCATCAGCCATAACACTCTCGGCATGGCTATTGCAGAATTGATGGTTCTACTGCATGATCAAAGAGACGTGGTACATGTTGGCGCAATTCTTTCTCAGGCAAAAAGATGCTATGAATATCAGCAGAAGTTTTTATTAAACGATAGAATTAAACCAATCGTTATGCCTCCTAAGACGCCAGAGGCATCTAGAATTCTTGAAAGAACAACAATGGAAAGATCTACGTTTAATGTATCTGGCGAAAAGATAACATTAGAAGTTCTTCCGTGTACATTGAAAGCATTAAACGGCCCACACGTTCCACTTGTTGTAGTTGATGAGATCGATACAGTATCTGGCGAGTCTGTCAAGGCATATAAGGAAATATCTGGAATGCTTGACTCAAAAAGAGGAAAAAGACCTCTTCGTGTTGGTATTTCGACTAGAAAAACTAGATACGGTCTGATGAATCAAGCTATTGAAAATGCAGAAAAACAAGGAAGAAATGTAAGAAGATGGACTGCATTTGAGTTTACAGAAAGATGTCCAGATTCAAGATCTGGAACTTCTAAAATAGAATTATTTATTGATCAAAATTCTTTTGATGTCAGAACAAGAAATGATTATGAAAGATTAGCAACTCAAAAACAAAAAGACTATGAAAGACATGAGATGTTTGAAGGGTGCTTGAAATGTCCACTTGCACCAATATGCTTAGGTGATGCTAAAAAACAATCTTCTAAATCATCAATGTTAAAATCGATTGATGAACTTGCTCAAAAAGTCTTATCAGAAGGACCAGATTGGGCAATGGCTCAGCTTATGAATTTAAAACCAAGTGTAGAAGGAATTATATATAAAGAATTTGATGAAAGAACCCATGTCAAAACATGGAATCAAATGTGGCTTATTTTAACTGGTAAAGAGTTCCCTGGCGAGTGTGATCATGATATTTTTATAAAAAAATGTCACTCAATGGGACTTCAAGCATATGCAGGAATCGACTGGGGTTGGTCTAATCCACATACTTTGGTTGTATTTTTTGTAGACAGTAGAGAAAATATATATGTAGTTAGATGCGATGGTCAAACATACATATCAAGACCGGCATGGATGCATATAGTAAAACATAAATGGCATAATAACTATAGAATTCAATTATATTTTCCTGATATGGCAGACCCAGGTGATGCTCAGGAAATGAGAAAAATGGGTCTTCCGACTACAACTAACTCAGAAAAATCAAATATCAATGCAGGTGTTCAAGTTATTAAAAAATGGTTAAGAACACCAGGATCCAATGAGGCCAAGATATTTTTTGCAGCTGAAACATGTAAGCCAATAATACAGGAATTTCAATTATATCATTTTAAAGCAGATGCAGCTGGAAACATGACAGATGACCCAGACACAGAACATGATCACTGGCTCGACGCATTAAGATACTCTTTAATTAATTTATTTGGTAAAAATACTATAGTATTAGGATCTGCTGGCGTTGATATGGATGTTTCTAAAATAGTTGACTCTAGAGGTCATTTTATAAAACCACCTACTCCAGAGGAGTACGCAAAAGTTAATAATATACCTTTTAATTCAGAGTATTCTACTGATAATATAGGTAAAATAGGAAGGCTATCTGAATTAGATGAAGACAGCGAACAATCTTCTGAAGGTGGCTTTCTTTGGACTATGTAATCCGGTATGATATATAAGGGGATTTTGTAAATGTCATGGTTTGAAGATTTAAAAAAATCAATACAAGACCGTCTTGTAGAAGATATCGAGCAAATGACCAAAGCAGACGCAGATAAACTTCCAGAGAAGCCACAATCAGAAAATCAAGAATCAGGTCTTGTAAGAGGTAAGGCGATATTAACAGACCCTTATTTTGAACAAGCAAGTAATAATTATTTTCTTTCAAAAAATAAAATAAGCAGAATATCAAATAGAACTCTTAGAGACATGTCTCAAAGAGATTGGCTTGTTAGCACAATCTTACAAATAAGAGCAGATACTGTTTTAAGATTTTCAAGACGTCCAGAGCGCAGATACGATATGGGTTTTCGTGTCGTCAAAAGAGATCACAGCGAGTCATTGTCTGAACAAGATATTGATAATATAAATATGTTGGAAAGTTATATATATAATTGTGGCAGAACTGAAAATGTCCCCAAAGGACAAGAAATGCTTTTAGGTGAATTTTTAAAATTAATAGTTAGAGATGGTCTTACTTTTGGATATGTGGCAGTTGAAAAAGTCTTAACAAGAACCGGGGCTCTTCATCGCTTCAGACCTCTTCCTGCTGAAACAATGTACTTAATAAATCAAGCAATCAATAAAACAGTTGTAGAAGATCAAGTTAAAACTGCAATCAATATGTATCATACTAAAAAAAGCGACAATGATCCAAGGGCGGATGGGTATCTTGCGCCTAGAGAAATAGATTATTATAAGTATGTTCAATTATCAACAGACAATAGAGTTTTAAATGCCTTTGGTGATGAAGACATGGTGTTTAAATTATTTAATCCACAAAACTATGCTGACTCTAATGGATATTGCATATCTGTAGTTGAGCAGGCAATCATAATGATAACAAATCATCTAAATATAGAGGCATATAATGCTAATTTTTTTACACATGGATATGCTGCAAGGGGTATTCTTCATTTAAAAGGTGCTGTTACTCAAAATACTCTTGCTTCTTTTAGAAGACAATTTTACAACACAATATCCGGATCCGCAAATGCTTGGAGAACTCCAATTGTTGCAGGCCTTGATGATGTTCAATGGGTTCCAATGTCGGGTTCTGCACGTGAGATGGAGTATATAAATTTTAATTCTCATATAATGAGAGCTATTTGCGCACAATTTCAAATAGATCCAATAGAAGTTGGATTAGATTATCTTACAACGGCAAACGGCAGAGCAAGTGCACAAGCTAAAGAATCTGGTCAATTTAAAATAACATACTCTCGTGAACGAGGTCTAATTCCCATATTAATGCTTGTTGAAGACTTATTTAATCAAGATATCCTACCTGCTTTAGACAAAGATCTTGCAGATAAATATAAATTTAAATTTGTTGGATACACAGATGACACGGCAATGACTGATATAAGTCTTCGTCAGGCACAGATGACAGTTTTTTCTTCAATGAATGATCTTCTTCACAATGAAGAAAAAACACAAATAAACCACCCCGCTGCAAATCTTCCATTGAATCAATCTTTTTGGAATCTTGTTGAAAAAAACATGACCCGTGGAGAGATTCGTGAATTTTTCTTTGGAGATAAGGGAGCATCTAAAAGACCAGAGTTGCAATATCTTCCATCGGATCCGGCATTTTTATCTTGGAATCAGTTAATGATGACAATTAATGTTCAACAACAACAAAAAGAAATACAAAAACAACAACAGCAACAACAGCAACAAATGCAACAACAACAAATAAAACTTCAAGAAAGTCAAGAACAAAGAGAACAAGAAGCGCATGATCATCAGATATCTGAGTCTAAACAAGAGCAAGCAAACTCTGTTGTAAGATCTCAAGATCTTTCTAGTCTACAAGATTTGGCTAGACAATACGGTGCCACAAAAGCAACAAACATAGGCGGAAAAGAATTAAAAAATCCAATAAATACCCTTGAAGAAATAGAAAAAAAATAAACTAAAATAATAATACATAAAAGTATAATATTTATATCTGCAGGAGATTATAAATATGACTTTTGTAATAATTGAAGGTCTCGATCGAACTGCAAAGACAACGCTTGCTGGTCTTTATAATAAAAAAGGCTATAAAACAGTTCATTTTTCCGCCCCGGATAAGAAATATTTTCAAACCGGATACTCAGGTCCTTCTTATTTAGAAGATCTTGTGGAAATGTTTGTTTCTTTATCTGGACAGGATGTTGTCTTTGATAGATCTCATTACGGTGAATTAATATGGCCTTATGTCTACAACAGAAGACCATTGTTAAATCATTTTGACTTAGAGATCTTAAGAGAAATTGAATCTCAAAATAAAACAGAATATATATTAATGCATGATCCAAATATAGAATCTCATTGGAGAAGATGTCTTCAGTATAAAGAGCCATTAACACGAACACAATTTGATTCAGCTAGATCTATGTTTAATGATATGGCTAATCAATATGATTTTGTACAATTAACAATAGAAGATGTGGAAAATAAAATAGGAATGTCTTTACTTGAAAAAGAGAAAGAAAAAATACAAATCTCAGATGCAGAGATGGCGTCATCGAAGAGCGAAGATACGGATGTGGTTTCTATTAGAAAAAATAAAAGTGATATGTTACTTTCTCCCGAGCAATTAAAATTAGCAGAAGCAAATGCTATAAATCAAATTTTAATTGGAAGAATAGTAAAGAAAAAAGGTGATCATTTTGATTCAATAGAACAAAAAATAAGAGATTTCTTGAATAATGAATTATCAAATTTACTGGGAACTACAATAAAAAACAATAATAATTTATTTTCTAATGAAGAAATAGATTTTTTAAAAGCAGTTGTTAAAAGAATGAAGGAGAAAAAATGAAGATGGTAAATCAACAAAAAACAAATCAAATACAAAGAATTGAAACTTTAGAAAAACATATTGAAAATTTATCAATGGCACTTAGAGTAAACCAAATACTATTAAAGCAAACAATAGACCAATTGCAGCCAATGCAATCAGAGCTAAAGACAAACACTAGTATACTTAGTGATTTTCAATATAGGGTTCTTGGATTGCAAAAATATCTTCCAATAAATAACGAGGAGCTAACTTCTATTGTCAATGAATTAAAATCAACAGACTGGGATCGAGCATCTGACAAAGATGATTTAGATAAAAAACTTGAAAAAAAAGAATTTGTTTCATCAAAAAATGACATAGTTATAATATCTTCTGTTGTATTGGAAGGAGAAAATGTTAAAGGCGGTATATTTAGATCAAAGATAAAATTAGAAGAAGCAGGCCAAGGTCTTGTTGATGTTCTTTTAAATAAAAAAGTAGGAGAAACAGTAGAGGCTGTGTTAAACGATGAGAAACATTTAGTAAGTTTATTAGGTGTTAGGACTACGAATTTAGAATGAATGATACTAAAGAAAGATTTGATAAAAAATGCCCACGTCAGTTGAAAGACTATCCTAAGGGATATTGTCCATTAGCTGTTATTCGCCTAAAATGGCTTAGATCTCTTGGTAGAGAGCCAACTGAAGAAGAAGAACTCAATGCTCCTGGGTGCAATTGGGCAATTAATCATCAAATGTCTAGTTATTGTTGGTTTGTTTATGAAACAAAATTTATGCCAGATTCTCCTGTATCCGATGTTGAAATAGCTGCTGCTTTAAACATTTCTATAGAAACAGTAAAACAAGTTGCAGATTCTGCAATGTCAAAAGTGCAATCTTCTGAACTCGTGGTAGAACTAAAGAAGACTTTAGACGGGGAGTCTATCGTTGATGAAGTTCTCGGAGTTGAAGATGAAGCAATCTATTGCGAATAAAGATTTAAAATCTAAAAATCTTCCAGAGATTCAATTAAAAAATCAAGAATTAGAAGAAGATGAAGAATTAGAAGAAAGTCAAGAATTAGAAGAAGATGAAGAATTAGAAGATTTAGAAGATTTAGATTTAATGAACCCTTCTGATTTTATTGAATTAATAAGCAATAATTATATATGTAGAAAAAACACTGGAAGATCTAGATTAAAACTCCACCCTAGTAAAATAAATATAAAAAATTACTAGTAATTAAACTAATAAGATCTGATACAATCTTATTAGAAAGGGAGTTTTATGGCTACTAAATTTGATGCGGTTGCAGGATCTGAGTTAAGAGACATTCAAGGAGAAATTCTAGATGTCAAAGGCGCAGATATTTCAGAATTAGAAGCTGGTCAAGGAATTGTTAACGACAACCATAGCAATAAGCTACCCGATGTCATCGGTAGAGTAACTGGTGCAAAAAAAATATTTAAAGTAGAAGATTGCGAAAGTGATCGTCAAAAATATTTTTGGAATAAAATAAAAGCTCCATATATATATGTTACAGGTGAACTTTTTGACGATGAAGACCATAGATCAGCAAGGGCAGCGGCGGCTATATTAAGACATCAGCACAAAACAGATTCTCCACTTAAGCTAAAGTGCTCCGTAGAAGGAGGTATAGTAGAAAGAGGCGAGAAAGACGATAGAATTTTAAAAAGAACAAAAATTAAAGGTTTAGCATTGACCTTTACTCCAGCCAATAATGCAACTCTTGTTGAGGGAGTTGATTTAAATAAAAGCAATAATCCACAAGAATTTGAATTAATAAAATCAATATCTCATCTAGCGAGAAAAGATGTTCCCTCTTTTATAGAAATGGCTGATACATTATCTGAAATTAAAATATTATCAAATGTAGAAAAAATAAAAGAAACAATATTAACTTTAAAAAAAAATAACATAAATAAAGCATTAGTCGCTGGATATGGCTCAGCAGGATCTCCGACAAGCCTAACTGGCGGCGGCGTTTTTCAAACTGAATCTATTGATACAAAATCAAATAAAAATCAGTATATAGAATGTCCATCATGTGGTAAAGAGCAACCATATGTTGTATATCAAGTTAAATGTCGATCTTGTAATAAGCATTTTCCATTTGACACATTAGCTAAGTTCTTTATAAATAAATAGTTGTAATTAATTGATATTATTAAAGTCACGTTTAACTATAATAATATGGTATATTTAAGTATTGTCGTGGATGGTTTGCATTTGATAAAAGGAGCAAAACATGGCTAATTCTGTCCAGGTTCTTGATAAAGTGGCACGAAACCTCAATCAGCTAGGCGTTCCTGCTGTTCGTGGGGCTTCTTCAGTATCGGCTGCAGGACTTACTATATCTTATGTAAGCGCCTCGGTCCAATCTCCAATGGGTGGCGTTGACAAAGATGCTTCTCCATTTCTTGGTATTGGCGTTGCTGCGCCAGGTAAATTAAAAATCAAAGGTGCTGCTGGTGAAAATTCACTTGCTGCAATTTTGGACACTGCAGCGGCGGTAAATGTTCTTGCTGTTTGTTCTCGTTTTGCTAACAATCTCCAGATCGAAGCTGGTGATTCGGCATCAGTTCTTGTAGAACTCGCTGGTCATACAGATCTTTTGATGGTTGGTGAATAATATAAAAGGAGTTTTGCTATGACTACAAAATTAAGCAAAAGTCTCGCCGATCTCATTGATGAAACTCTAGCTGAAATCGAAGAACTAAAAAAGTCTGATCGTTTTTCTGCTGAAGAAATCGAACTTGGAGAAAAGTCAGCACAAGGCGGAATGGCTAAGGGCGACGAAGAGGACGATGAGAAAGACGAAGACGAAGACGAAGACGAAGAAGCTAAGAAAGCAGAAGACGACGAAGACGAAGACGACGAAGAGCATGAAGAAGAAGATGAAGCCAAAAAAGCTGAAGAAGAATGCGAAAAAGCAGAAGCTGAAATGGCCAAGGCTGAAGATGAGTGCGAGAAAGCAGAGCATGCTTATTCAAAAGCGCTTAAAAAGCGTGAGATGTGTAAAGCAGAACTTGAGCATAAACTCAAGAAAAAAGAGATGAAAAAACCTCACTGGGCTAAGAAATCAGAAGGTGTCAATCTCATGGTCAAAGAAGAAAAAGAGATGAAGAAGTCACTTGCAAAATCAATTGACGAAAGAATCTCACCTCTTGAGACCAAACTTTCTCAAGTTTTAGATGTTGTTAAACAACTTGCAGATACCCCATTCCCACAGCGTGGACACACGTATCGTCAAATCCAGCCTCTTGCAAAAAGCACTGGAGATGTAGAACCTCTTAATAAGACAGCTGTTCTTAATAAACTTCTTGATCTTAAGAAGACTGGAACAGATGTCGATGCTGCAGATGTGATTCGTGTAGAAGTTGGTGGAAATGGTGATCTTAACGAAGTTGCTAACAAATATGGAATTAAATAAGGAGAAAAATAATGTACGCTGACGCTTTTAATCAGATTATGCAGGGAATTGAACAAGGAGTGGTCTCTCAAGAAGAGATTGAAAACCTTAATAAGGCACTAGTAGCGGGATACGGTGGTGCTGGTCGTCCTACTGATCTAACCTATGGCGGTGTTATTCAGACTGAGTCACTTGAATCAACTCTTAAAGTTGTTACATTTGACATGAAGAATCTTAAACTCTGGCCAGCAATCACAATCGACAAGGCTTATAACCTATTCGAACAATATAACCGTCTTGTTGGATATGGTTCAGATACTTCGCCCTATATTGCTGAAGGCGGAGCTGGACAAGAATCAGATTCAACATATGTACGTGACGGACAGCGCATCGTGTTCTTCAGCAAGCGTCGTAAGGTTTCGCATCAGATGACTCTTGTTCGCACAACCGTTGGAGACGTTGTAGCTCAACAGGCTAAAGAAGGAACAATGGACCTTCTTAAAGATGTTGAACGTGAACTATACTGGGGACATGCTCACTTTGCAGATGCATCTGGTGCTCAATCAGGTGCAACAGCTGATCTTCCAGTTAATTCACTTGCCATGAATGGCCTTCTACAACAAATCCTTAAGGGTGATCGTGATAGCCAATTTACTTCAAAAGATTTTGAAGGTTGGGGCGCTGAGTCATCATCTGTTGTGAAGGATCTTGCTGGTCTTTCTTTTGCACAAGACGATGTTGAAGAACTTGCAGTTCGTGCTCTTGAAAATTTCGGAGCTCCAGATCAGCTTCACGCTGAGCCCGCTGCTGTTTCTACATTCGTTCGTCAATTTTATCCACAGTTCCGTTCTGAACCAGGTCTTGCTGGTCAAACTGTTGGTTATGACGTAGCAAATGTCACCACTACTGCAGGAAAAATTGCACTTAAACCAAGTCTTTTCCTACGTCCGCGCCAACAAGTTCGTCCAGCAGCTGCTTCAGCTTCTGCTCCTTCTGTTGCGGGTCTAAGTGTTTCTGGAGCTGCTGCAGGATCAGGATCAGCTCTTTCAGCTGGTAGTTATCATTATGCAGTAACTTTTGTTAATGACTTTGGCGAATCAGCTCCAATTTTAACTTCAGCACCAGTTTCAGTTACAGCTGGACAAGTTGTTGAATTGACTCTAGCTGGTTCTGTTCCATCTTCTGTCAAGCACATGAAGGTATATCGTGCCGCAAGTGGAGCTGCAGCTTCAACGGCGCAGTTTATCTCAAATCATCGCGTGGGACTCTCCGCTATTAAAGATGCTGGTGCCAAGCGCCCTGGTCTTGGTGAAGCATTCCTTCTTGATATGCGTGCTGAAACAATGAAGTTTAAGCAACTTGCTCCTCTTGCTAAGATGAATCTTGCTGTGGTCACAACTGCACTTGAGTTTCTCTTGCTCATGTACGGAGCACTATTTGTTTACGCACCGCGATTCAATTGCGTAATGCGAAATGTTGGTAAGTAACAAATAGTTAATTTGATTGAATAATATTAAAACGATCAGTTAGAAATAGCTGATCGTTTTAATTTAATCACAACTAAGATCTGATTGCTAATATAGATGATAAAAAAAACCGAAATATTACTTATCGGTGACATGTGGTACAATAATATTACCCAAGCAAGTGCCTAGGAGATTTAAAGTATGTCACGTCCCATAAACTTACCTGCCGGCTCTTCTAGAACCTCAGACGTTGGTTTGGTTTGGCGAGAAATAAAAAATGAAACAATTTCTCTTCTCCAGTTTGAGGTTCCAAAATACTGTGCTATAAGAATACATCCAGAAATAGCTGGTTTAAAAGTATACTTTGATGGCGAACTAGCTGCAACATTAAAAGTTTCTGAACTCATGTTATTTAACTCCGGCAGAGGATTACCAGATGGCAAAGACACCGTTACACTTGCGGTAACGGGTGCTTGTCAAATTCAGATTGGTATTGAAATAGATCGCGAAAGGTAATATTATGTTTTTAGAATCTTTTCGTGATTTATTAAATAAAAAAATAGTAAATCAAGAATTAAAAAAAACATTATTAAATACAACAGACTCTATCTTAATTGATCATGTCATAGAGACATTGGAAAAGATGGCTAGACATGCTCGTCAGTCAGCAAAAGAAAATATTAGTTTATCTAATTTTGTTTCTCAAATGGATCCAGATACAGACCATGCAGAGGCTCATTTTATAAGAGATGCAATGGGTCATCATGCCTCTCATTATAAGGCAGCTCTACAAGCAGGCAATCAAGATCTTGCAAACACACATGCAAAAGAATTCATTAAACTAGGACATCTTGCTCATAAAATAGAGAGAATAGATCCCAGTAAAATGAAATTTGATACAATAGACTTACAACCATGGCAAGCTACCAGATCAGATCTTTTTAGCGATCCCCATAAGACAAGTGGAGTAGATTTGACCGGCTGGAGATGTCATAAAAAAATGAAAGGCGGAAAAGACTTTTCCTGGCTTCAGAATCCTCCTCATGCATCTAGATCTAATGAGATTTTTTCTAAACCTCATGAGACAATGACAAATCCAGACGGAACCGTTGAGCATCGTTTTCATAATGATGCATTTCCAATGGAGCATGTTAAGATAAATGGAAAACACATACCTATTGATGACGACATAGATGTTTCTCATGGTCATTTTACACCCCATTCATTTGACATGCATCCAATAATGAGTGTTTTTGACGAATCTGCCTCTACACATACTCCCGAAAAAGCTTCATCATATCAAGACAGATTATCAAAATTTCATGATTCAGTTTGGGGAAAAAATCTTTTAGCAAAATTAGGGGAATTTATATCCCCTGAGCATGGAGCAGTCAGAGGCTCGACTGTGCATAAACCAGTTGAAAATCCATTACAAAAACCACAAGACAGAAATACACCAGCTTCGCTTGATAGCATTGCATCATCAGAAGAACAGAAACACAATGAGAATGTGTCCGATCTTCTTGCTGGTCTAGGTCTTGATAATTCAAATCTAGATGAAGAAAAATAACGGAGACAAACATGCCTGTTGGAGTTATAAAAACAAAAGCAGATCATAAAAAATGGAAAAAAGCAAAAAAGATTGTCGAAGAACAACACGGCGAAATACGCTGGCCTTTGGTCATGCACATATATCAACAAATGGCTAAAGATGACGAACCAAAAGATAAAAATGTTTTAATTGAAAGAGCATTAGATAAACAAGGCAGAAAAGTCGTAATTCCACAAGAGGTTCATGATGTGTTAAAACCAATGTGGGAGAGAGATAAAGATAAATTATTAACACCAGAACAAAAACAAAAATTAGAATCAATAAAACAAGCAAAACAAAGACGTTCTGAATTTAAAATAGTAAAATCAGCAGAAGAATTAAATTATGTAGAAAGTTCTTTAAAAAAAATAAAGCAAGAACTAGATGTTTTTTTTATTTTAGAAAAAGATGAAAAATCTGGATCAGGAGGATGGAAACCACCATCTGGTTTTGACCCCAAGACCCACCCAGACACAAGCGCATTAATGCTTATTCATGGATTAAATCCACGTGAAGCTTCTTTTATGTCTGGTGCTCATACTTCTAATGAGTATTCTAGAGGTAGGTACTTCAGACCAACCCCTCTATCTGAAGGAATGCTTGAACATGCTAAAAGAGTAGCTAAACAAAAATTTGAAGAACATGAGCAAAAAAGAAGAGAAACTGCAGATCCGGCTCAAAATCCAGATTTATTTTTACAACACAATGCTCAAAGTGTTCACAAGGGATTTAATGGTAATTTTCAAGATGATTTAAAGAATTTTAAAGAATCTGATGAATTTAAAAATTTATCACAATCTGATAGACCTGGCAGAATCATGCAATGGAAAGCTGATTGGCAAAAACAAAACTTAGAAAATCAAAAACAATCAGCCGCAAAAGCAGCTGGACTGCATAGTGAATTGGCAGATCATGCAAACACAGAACGAGCTAAAAAATTAATTGAGCAACGTGAAAACATATTAAGAGGCGGAGAAGGAGTTTCTGATTCTTCTTTTTCTGATAAGGTTAAAAGAGACACGCCAGATCATAGTGTAGATGAAGATTTAAGCGACGAAGACATGGAAGATATAAAAAATCTCGAGGAAGATGATTATGGACGATAATACTATACATAAATATTTAGTAAGTAATTATATGCCATTAATGATTGGTGTTATAAGAAAAATGAAAAATAAGGGACTGATACCGCAAGATATGTCTCATTTGAGTCCAGATGAGTTATTTCTTGATCTTTATGAACCAGCTGTTCATGGTTTGATGAAGTCAATTCATACTTATGATCCTAATAAACTATCTTTAAAAACCGGTAATAAAAAAAGTTTTATAGCACATGCTTGGAGCACGATAAGTGGAATAGTATCCGATCATCTTAAAAATAAAAACATAGCATCTGCAGATGTGAATTTAGCTAGAATTAATCAAGCTAAAAAAGAAAACGCATCAACTCAAACTATTGGTATTAAAGGACAAGGCATAGGTAGAGAGGTAGCAGAACATCTAGGCGGAACTGTTGGAGAAGAAGGAGAGGGGGTCGGTGGAGTTTCAGTTATTAGAAATCCAGAGCAAGAATTTGCAACAAGACTATCTCCAGAAGCTAAAAATATCCTCCAAGCAAAAATAGATAAAGCAAAAGCTAAACTTGGAGAAAAAACACAAACATCGTCAGATCAACCACCCGCCTTACCTTCACAGGTAAAGGAACCTTCTTCAACAGAGCCTCAAAAACCAAAGTTAATAATAAGACGCATGGCAAAACCAGATCAAGTTGATCGCATGGAAAGAATAGATGCTGCAAAAGCAGCATCTAAGAAGCCGGAGTAATAAATGTCAATTACAGATTCTCAATACAATCCGCCGTTTCCTCATGCTGAGCTGAATCAAGAAACACCTCATCCAGGGCGATATCTATCGCTTCCAACTGCTCAGACTTTAAGAAACACTAGTCTATTTGGAATACCGTTAAGATCTTCTTTGACAAATCAAGAAATGAGTGATGCTACTTTAGAAGATTATATTTTAAAATCAATATCTCAATTAGAGCACGAGTTAAACATATTCATAACACCTGTTCAATTTGAAGAGCGACATGATTATATTCGTAAGTTGTTTCAAAATTCTTATGCTTTTTTAAAATTAAATAATGCTCCAATTTTAAATGTTCAACAAGTTAGACTTAGTTTTAGCAACCAACAAGATCCACAACCAGCTTTTATAGAATTTCCATTAGAACATGTTTATGTGGATGCTCAAGAAGGTGGAATAAGACTTGTTCCAGCGTATGGGACATCTGTTTCTGGTTTTTTATTATCTGCCTTTGCTGGTGCGCAGATGCATGCTTTAATAGCAGCTGGATTAGATGTTTTTCCAGGAGCCGTTAGAGTTAGATACAGAGCAGGCTTTGATAAAGATAAGGTGCCTGCTGTTATAGTTGGAATAGTAGAAAAACAAGCAGCATTGTTTGCACTTACGACAATTGCACCACTCATATTTCCGTATAATTCAGTAAGCATAGGCATAGACGGCGTTAGCCAAGGCGTCGGTACACTTGGGCCTAATTTCTTACAAGCAAGAATACAGGAACTTCGTCAACAAATACAAGAAGAAAAAGAAGCAGCTAAGACATATTATTTAAAACGTACTTTGATTGATTTTATTTAAAGGTGTAAAATGACTGTTAAAAAAAAGTCTAAGAAAATAAATAAAGTTGAGATAAAAAATCCAGATGGTTCTATTTCTAGATACCCAGGTAAAGAACCGCTGATCAAACCTAAAAAAGATCTTTCTAAAACAATTTTAGAAAGATGGGAACTTATAAAAGCTGCATTAAATCACGAAGACTCGTTTTTGCCAATGATAAGTCGACAAGCGGTTGTTGATATGAATAAGACGCCCGAGCAAGATGCCAAAGAGCAAGTGCCAGCGCAGCAAGAACAAGAATCTCAAGAAGACAAGCCTCAAGAAGACAAACCTCAAGAAGAGCAGCCTCAAGAAGAGCAAGGATCAGACAGCCAAGATCCTGAATACGATGAACAAAAATTAATTGAAATGCTTCAGCAGGAAGGATATTCCGATCAGGAAATAGCTCATATAGTTCATGGCCATGTTCCATCTCAACCTTCGCCAGAGGAACTTAAAAATATAGAACAGCATCAAAAACTTAGTCATAAAGATGATCTTCATGATGTTACAATTGATCATCAAAAAGCAAACCACGATATAGAGTTGGATCATAAAAAAAGAATGCTAGATCTAGAGCGCGAGCATGCTAAAAAAGAAAAAGAAATGAGATTAAAGCATTTGGAAGAAGAATTAAAAACAAAATTAGAGCACCTAAAAAATAAACAATCACAACTATGATATTGCTGTATAATCATATAGTATAAAAAGGTGTCTTGTGGAGAGGTTAATTAAATCAAAAAATGGTCAATGGTCATTGATAAAGGTGGCCGATGAAGTTAAAAATAGAATAGCTGAAAAGGTGTCTAGAATGGCCGAACAAGGTCAGGGAGATGTCAAAGCAAACACCTCAGAAAGCATTTACAACATCCCTAAAGAAGCAAAGGATTTCAATCCTCATATTCATTTATTTCATCCCAACGCATCAGATCCTCTTCATAGATTAAATCAAGATGAGTGGCATAGTCATTTTCAAAACATGATGCAAAATGATAAATTAAACACTGATCAAATAGATACTCTGGAGGCAGAAAATAAGCGTCGTGACAATGTTATCCACATGGCGAATCAAAAAAAATCAAAAAAACCAGTCTTTGATCCAAGAGCTATAAAAAGAGGCGAGTCTGATGTAAGATTTGACAATGTAGATTATAAAGTGCGTATAGAAAGAGATTTTGGAGACATAGATAGAATGTCTCCCGAAGATAGAGAAAAAATTAAACAACAACACAACCTATCTACAGAAAACATAATGCAAAGAAAAGAACAACAAGAAAAGCAGCAAGCAAAAAATAAAGAACTTGCAGATAGCCACGCTGCTGAAGTTGAAAGAGTCAAGCATGAAAAGTTTAAAGAAGCTCAAAAATCAATAATGAAAAATTTACCACTTAACGATAAAAAACAAATGGATGACCTTTATAAAAGAATATCCGGCAGTAAGGATCTTGCAGACAAAATATCAAGATACCTTCACATTGTACATGAAGTCAAACCAGATGGATCTGTTGCAAATATTTCTTACCATCTTAAAAATCATGCTAGTGAACAGTTAAACGACTTCGTCACATCAATGCGCGGCGACAATGCTCCGTACACTGAAAATAGATTTGTAGGATTAGACGATGTAAATCCACATGACACACCTAACTTGATTGATAAAAAGGGAGCTTGATAATGGAAAAGTTGATAAAATCAAAAAATGGTCAATGGTCTTTAACAAAAGCAAAAGACTCCTCTGGAGACAACGACAACAACGAGATGCTAATGTCTCAACTTAAGCAGATTGTTCACCATGTTAAAGAATTGAATTCAAACATAGATAGATCGGGCAATGAGCCTGATTGGGTAAATGCTAAAATCACAGAGGCAGCAAAAGCATTGTCAGATGTTGCTCATTATATCGACGGTCTTAAAGATGTTAAAAAGACCGAAGAAATGAAAAAAAATATGAATGATGATATGGAAAAAGAAATAAGAAGATTGCAAGCCAATAAAGATGCTGCTGGTAACTTTATAAGACCTAGAGTCAAACCCGGTAAAGCAAATAGATTTATGCATGGTGGAGTTCAAGGTTGGAATCTATTTGATGAAAGAGTAGATGAAAAAATGCAAGGTAAGAAACCTAAAAAAGAGTCAACTGATAAAGCAAAAAGCATTCAACAACCAAATACTAAACCAAAAATAGTAATCAGAAGAAAAAAACCTAGCACAACTGAGGAGTGATTTGTGTTTCAGAAGGATGAGGAGACAATCGACGTATTATCGACCCGTCATCTTGGTCTTATTCCAGAAGGCCATCCTGATCGTAAAAAAATAGCTCAGCATATTAATAATCTAAGAACATCAAATCCAAATGAAGCAAGACGTTTGTATGATCGTTTCATAAGTGGTGGCGGTAGCTACATCAAAGATAAATCTGAAATTAATATTAAAGTAAATAAATCAGAAAATAATATTAATTTAACTTTAAAAAATCATTTTGAAGGTTCTTCTACTTCTCCAACTGAGTACCACTATTCGGTTCACAAAAATGGTGATGAAATTGGTCGTGCAATTGTCTTTGATAAAGACCCAAGATCAATACACTCTCAAGGCAAAGAAGGTGCTTCTTTAAAAGATATAAGAATAAAACCAGAACATCATGGCAAAGGATACTCTGAGCACATAATCAATTCACTTGTTGAAAAACATGGTCCACTTGCGTCCGATAGTAGAGGAAATATATCCGAAGCCGGACATAAGATGTTTAGTAAATATGGTTCTTCAATAAAATCAAAAGAAAATAAAGATTTATATATGTTTGGAGGATCTGTGAAAAAATATTTATCTACTGAAAAATTACCTTTGTATTCTGAGTACATAGAACCGCTACAAAAGGGCGAGAAGTTTCCTCATTTTTTGAATTTCATGGGTAACCACCCTAAAGCTCGAGAAACAGCTCAATGGGTTGATGAAAATATAAAACACAGAAATTTGGCTGAGTTAGCTATGCGTCATGCAAAAACTAAGCCAGAGGGTCTTAACGACGAAGAAAAAACTCACATTAAGCACTTTAATGATTCACTGCATATGCCAGAAGTTCAAAAGGCTGCCGGTTCGATAACAAGTCAGCATGATTTTTCTAGTGGAATTGAGCTATTGAAAGAAGCGGAATCTGCTTATCAAAAAAGACATGCAAAAGAAGCTCCTACGTTAGTTTCGACGGAAGGAGAAAAGTTATTAGATTTTGGCGATGGAGTTGGTGTTTATAGACTTCCGTTAAATGCAGACCGTAAAAATAAAAACGAAGCCACAGCTATGGGCCATTGTGCTACTCCACATAAAGGCGGGGAGTTGTGGTCTATTAGACGTGACCACGGTAATGGAATGGTTGAACCTTTAATATCCATATCGCACGAAGGCGGCTATCTTGGTGAAATGAAAGGAAAACATAATTGGAAGCCATCAGCAAAACATCACGGACATATTGCTAAGTTGTTGGCGTCCGATAAAATTAAAGGGTTTGTTGGAGGAGGGTATGCTCCAGAAAGCAACTTTGAAATTTCTGATTTAAGTGAAGGATTTAAGAATAAATTATTAGAATATAAGCCATCTTTAATTCAAAAAGTTTATAAAGAAAATTTGCCAGAAGGGTTTCAAGGAGACTATAATCATACTCCTGAAATTAAAAGTATTTTTAGTACAAGTGATTTAGCTGCTCAACAAAAATATTTAGCAAAAATTAGTGAAAATACGGACCAGCGTAGACGTGTTCTCTGGAGCGCAGCAACAAACCCACACACACACCCAGACATTCTTCACAAACTAGCAGAAGACTCTGACCAAGATGTTGTCTGGAGCGTATCACATAACCCAAATACACATCCAGATACTCTCCACAAACTAGCAGAAGACTCTGACTACGGTGTTCTCTGGAGCGTATCAACAAACCCAAATACACATCCAGATACTCTTCACAAACTAGCAGAAGACCCTGGATACGAGTTACGCGAAAACGTAGCACTACACCCAAATACACATCCAGATACTCTCCACAAACTAGCAGAAGACCCTTATGTTCGCAAAAGCGTAGCAACAAACCCACAATTCAAAAATTTACCGCTAGAAATACAACAAAAAGTAAGACCACTTGTAAATACACCTATTCAAAAAATTATTGCTATGATTAATGATGGAGAAAATAACCCAGACCCTGCTCATGAAGCAACAGAAGAGCTAAAATTACGCCGTCAAGAAAAATACGACAAAATTCTTTCTCCAGAAGGAAACTTAAGTGATATTCAGCATTTATCTGAATCACACAATAATAATATTGCAAGACGAGCTAGAAATGAATTAAAACGCAGAGGATTACAAAAATCAGATCTTGAGCATAGTTTAGAATTTGCTAAAAAATACAAATCTTTAGCCAAGCATGCAGTAGATCAAGGAGACAAAGAAGGTGCTACTAAATATATGAAATCTTTATTAATTCATTTACAAAAAAGTTATCAATTTTTAAACAATGAAAGATTTGAAAAATCTCAAAAAAATCACCCTAAAGGTGGTCTTTCTAGAAAAGAAGCTAAAAAACACGGAATACATGCCGGCATAGAAACACACGATGAAGTTAAGAGAAAAGGTGGAGTAAGCAAACTATCTAACAAAACATCTGCTCGACGTAGAAGTTTTTGTGCTCGCCACTGTGGGATGAAGCGCAAGTTTCCTAAAGCATACAAAGATAGGCAGTCAAAAGGAAACAAAGCACTCCGCGTATGGCATTGTGGATCTTGTTCTAATTGGCTTAAGAAATCAATTGGAGCAGATGATACAATAAAATTCTATGAAGATCAAGACAATTTAATAATAGAATTTGACAATGATGTTCCACATGAAATAGAAACACTTGTCGTCGCATCTATTCTAGCTAAAGGATTTAAAGAAAATGAATAAAGAATTAATAGAACTTTATAAATCAAAACCAGAACTAATAGACGAGCACAAGAAACTTGTTCAAGTTCTTCGCCACGGCACCGATACTGAACAAAAAAAAGAAGCAGAACGTCAGCTAAAAGAACTTAAAGAAATGTTAAATAAAGAAGAGAAAAACTCTGATGATAAAAAAACACACTTGTCTACAGATGGAAAAACCTTTATCAATGGTTCTAGCATTAAAAAAATCTTAGATAGAGGGGTGAAGAATGGAGTGCAAACAAGAACATATGAAATGCATGATGGATCTGTAAAAGAAGCATACTTTCCCCACTATGAAGAATTAAAAAATTCTCCTAATCATTATCAATTAAGTAAACTAACTAAAGAAGAATTAGAAAAAAGATGCTGGGAAGGATACAGACCCGTTGCCGGTAAAAAGCCGTATGAAAAGGGCTCTTGCGAACCTGTGTCAAAGCAAGAAGTGTTAAAAATAGAAAAAAATGGCCAATGGTCTCTTGATAAGAGCAATAATATAAAACCTTTTGGTGAAAATATATTTGATACTACAGCAAATATTCAAAGAAAAGCTAAAAGACTTGGTGAGGTTCAAGAAGGAGTGGGTGCTAATCAAGCTGTTCATCCGTTCACAGGCCTTTGAGGAACTGCTAATGAACAAGCAAAAAGAAAATCTCAAGAAGACATTGAACAAAGCAAGAAAAAAGTAACTTCATACGATTTTTCTGGCGTCAAGCCAGAGCACCATGCTCAGGTTGTGGAAAGAATCAAAGCAGGAGAGGGTATCGAGACTTTATCTGAACTTGGTTTGAAACAAATTATAAGCGATTCTGCTAGTGTTAAAAGAAAAGAAAAAGCTAGTAGAAAAAGAAAAAATAAATCAATTGATTTAGGTGTTCTAAAACTTAAAAAAAAGAAAAAACCTAAAAATAATATATGATATTATAATTAATAATATTAATAAAGGTTTGTTTTATGAACGATGACAAAATAGATGATCTTAAAAAAGAAATGTCAGACGTAAGATATACCACGTCTCAAATAAATGAAAAAGTTAATGATATTAAATTAGATATTGCTTCTCATGTTGCTGATTTTCGTGAACAAGTTGTAACACAAAAACACATGCAAGAAAATCTAAGCATGATTGCCAAGGCTCTTCAACAGAACACAGATAGTTTAATAGAACATATGGCAAGAACAAAGACAAATGAAGTTGCCATAGAAGAATTAAAAAACATATCCATCAATATTGATAAAAGATTAAGTCCATTAGAGATAAGTCAGATAGAAAAAAATACAATAAATAAAATATGGAAAAAAATAGGCTGGGCAATAGGAACAATTGCCACTCTAGTGTCTTTCGTGTATACAATATTTAATATTTTATCAAAATGAGTATAATTATGTTGATCATTGGAGATGTTTTTAAATGGGAAAGATTTTAATAGGCAAAGATGATTCTTCTCTTAAAGAATCAAGTTTTAAAAAAGAAAATCAATTTGAAACATTATTTAATAAAATTAAAGATATAGAAACCCTTCTCTTTTCTTCAGAGAAAACCGATTATTCTTATGATGTTGATTTTAAATCATTATTAAAATCTCAAGATTTAAATAGTTTACAAGAAAATTTAAACAACATTGATAAAAAAACAAACGTTCTAGAAAAAACAGATTTTAAAATAAAATCAATTCTAGAATCATTGGAGCTTTTTGCCTTAAATAATAACGAATTAAAAGAACTTATAAAACAAACATTGCAACATGTAAACGAACTCGAACTAAACTATATAAATCTTAACAATGCAGCAAAACAAGAATATATTAATTATTTTAAATTTTTGGAAATAAATTTAGTAAAAACACTAAATGAAATAAGCATTATAAATTCAAAGATTGATGAGCAAAATAAAAACAATAAAAATAATTTTTTATTAGATAGTCTTGAAAAAATAAAAGAAGAAAATAACAACAACAATACTCAATTAGCCATTTTATTAAATCATCTTATTGTTGAATTTAAAAATTTTAAAACAAATCAAGGTAGAAAAGAAGAAGAGGAGAATGTTAGACAAAAAAGATTAAAATTTATATTAAAAATTTGTATTACCTTAAATATTGTATCGGTTTTATTTGCATATTTTTTATAAAACTTTAACATAAATGCGAGAGTTTTCATCTTTTAAGGAGGCTAAAAGATGGCCGGAAATGCTACAAAATCTAGTTCTTTAACACATATAAGTCAAGCTACGCTTGATGAAATTAGTCAATCTGTTAAAACAACCGTTTTAATTGATGGTGAACCAGTTAGTCATTCCAATCCCTTACCTATAGACGCAAACATAACAGTTCAATCTATTCAAACAACTTCTAATGTTAGAATAGAAGCCAACAACCAATCAGTAAGTGATTCAAATCCTCTTCCTGTATACGGTTCTGTTGATGTTGATGGATTAAAAGTAAATGGTTTTTATGTAAGTCAATCAAATCCTCTACCTGTGGATCTAACAGATGTAGAAATTGCTGTTTCTTTAAATAAAAATTCAGATTCAGTTCAGTCTTTTCAGGGTGAGTCTTCTCCAGGGGTAGTTGTCCCATGGAAAGTCGAATCTGAGAATTTAGATATAAGAAACATAAACCATACAATAGATAGTATAAAAATAGGAAATGGATCGACTTTTCTTCATATCGACCAAGATGGAAGCATTAACACAGTCTCTGTATTAGAGCAAACTTATTTAAGTGCAAATATAATAGTAGGAACTTCTCAAATTGAAATTAAAACAGGAATATCTAGATTAAGCAGTCGCAAGATGGTCAGTGTTCATAATTATGGTCCTAATATTATATACATAGGCCCCAGTGGAGTAACTTCGACAACGGGAAGACCTCTTTTTGTGGACCAGTGCATGGATATGCCAATAGGTAACATGGCTGTGTACGCTATTTCAGAAGAACCAGGAAATTCTATAATAGTTCAGGAGATTGGTTGATGATTAGAGTATCGCCAACAGCAAGATCAATTCCTTTCGATAAAATAAACTCTAATGTAAATTTTAATAATTTACAAGAAGCAGTTGAATCTTTAAATAGTGAAATAATAATTGTTCAAAATGAAACAGCAGCTGTATATGATTCTATAAAAGCATACAGAGATGAGTTCATTGTCACTCAAAGTGTGATTCAAAACGGAATTGAATTATCAGCGTCAAAGGTATCCGACATAATTCCTAATTCTGTAATTGCTTTTGTAGATAGAGTAGGTTTGTTTGAGAATTTTGATTTTCAATTAATAAATGGACCGAATGATAAGGTTAAATTTAACTTTCTTCAACAAGCAACAGATATTCAAAATGGCTTTGTAGAAGGCGGTGAGTATTTAAGAATTCATTATTTAACTAGATTAAAATAATCTAAGCCTGAAGTCATGATACAATTATCGTATCTTGATCCAAAAGGAGAGATACGATGGCTTTGCAAATTAAAAGTAAATTTATTCAAGATGAAGCAATTGATGGTGATAAACTTAAATTAAAATCAGGTCAAGCTGTCCGCTTGCGAAAAGCAGACAATACTGAAGTTCGTTTAATTGAACTTGATGAGGCTTCTGGAAAAGTAGAAGTACTTGGTCAACCTATTGCTTTAGAGGCAGCTCTTCTTCAAGAAGTACAAGATCGCATAGCTGGCGATGATGCACTAGACACAAGATTAGATATTATAGAAGGACCAGATACTCAAGCTGGATCTATTTTAAAAGCTTTAAAAGATGCAAAAGCATATGTAGATGATGTTGTTGGTGTTTCTTCTACCGTTGTATCTACCTTTGCAAATCTTTCTACCTACATGTCAGATGGAGATGCAGCAACTGGCCTTATCAATAGTGTCGGTGCTGTTCGCGATGAGTTAGATGCAACTCAATCTGGTGCTGGATTAAATTCAAACGGTTCCTATTATGCAAATGGTTCAGCAAATTATATTGCAGCAGCTGTTTCATTAAAAGATGCTGATAATAAATTAGATGCTGCAATAAAAGCAGAAGAAGCTAGAGCACTAGCGGCCGAAGCAGCCGAAGCATCTGCTCGCCAAGCTGCAGATTCAGCTCTCCAATCTGATATAGATGCAGAAGAAGCTAGAGCACTAGCAGCCGAAGCAGCTCTCCAATCTGACATAGATGCAGAAGAAGCTAGAGCGTCAGGCGCAGAGACAGCATTAGATGGCCGCTTGGATGTTTTAGAAGCTCGTCTTTTTCGTAAACAAAAATTTACATTAGTAGCTCAAGATATCACAAATGGATACGTTGAGCTTTCATTAGAAGCTATGGAAAATTCAATCGTGGCATCTGTTGGTCGTCTAATGATACATGAAGGAGTGGGAGAAGATTTTACTGTTTCTGTTGTTGGTCCAGTTGGAGCTAAAAAAACTCGTATTACATTTGTGGGAAATTTAATTGAACCTAGTGAAGAAAAATTAGAAGCTGGTGATGTTTTATACGTTCGTTATATGAATGTTTAATAAATACTAATATTTCTATATGATATAATATACACAAGTCATTTTTATAGATAACTTGTGTATATTTTTTATAAAATACTTGTTTTTTAAAGGAGATAGTGTGAGTTTTGCTAAAAAATATGCAACAAGTCAATTAGGTGTCCTTGAATACAAAGGAACATGGAACGCAAACTCAAATTATCCTTCTTTGACTAGTTCCGTTGGCGACAAAGGTGATTATTATATTGTATCTGTTGCTGGTGCAGCACCATTAAATGGAATAACCGATTGGCAACCCGGAGATTGGGTTATTTTTTCCGGAACTGAATGGCAAAAACTTGATAATAGTGAAAGTGTTACAAGTGTAAATGGACAAACCGGAAATGTGGTTATAGACCAAATCGGCGAACTAGATGGCGGCGAAGCACATACCCTTTATGGTGGAAATGGCGTTTTTAGCGGAGGAGGTGCATAATGGCAGTTAAAATTCAACTTCGACGAGATACTGCGGCAAATTGGCAAAGTGTCAACCCAGTATTATCTATTGGCGAACCTGCGATTGAAATTGATACAGGTCAAGTCAAAATCGGAAATGGTGTTGACGCTTGGAACTCTTTACAATATACCCTAAATATTGAACGGCTTGAGAATATCGATGGCGGAACGCCAAGTAGTAATTATGTTTCAGCACAAAGCATATCAGGAGGAACACCCTAATGGCTATTCAAATTCAACTTCGACGCGGAACCGCTGCACAATGGACTGCAGCAAATCCCGTTTTGGCTCAAGGTGAAATGGGCGTAGAAACAGATACACAACAGTTTAAGATTGGTAATGGGACAACCGCATGGAGTTCGCTTAGTTACGGTGGGTTGCAAGGCGCCACCGTTTCGTCAGTAAATGGTCTGGTCGGAGCGGTTAGCTTAGGTTCTGACCAAGTTTCTGAAGGTTCGCAAAATCTTTACTTTACTGAAACGCGAGCAAAAAGCGCCGCAGTTATTAATAATATGTCTGGTTTGCAATCAGATGCAGCTCCGTCTGTATCTGCCGTTAAAGATTACGCTGCGCAATATATGAAAAAAGGCTCTGCAATTTGGTGCCTAGCCGGAGGCGAATACCCAACCTTGCAAGCAGCTATTGACGCGGCATCTCCGGGACAAGTTATCTTACTTGGCGAAGGCGTTTGGGGAGACGCAACGCTCAAGGGGCGCGTTGATATTATTGGATTGGGTGTGCCAAGAAACATCGGTATTGTTGTTGGCAAGCTTAGCTTTGCTCCAACAAGTGGCTCAGCTGTAGACAACCAAGTGTTTATTTCAAATATACTCATTAGTGCCAGTTCTGCAGCCAGCGGCATTTCACTTGGCGGTACAGCTCCAGTGCGCCTTAATTTAAGTGGTTGCTACGTGTACAGAGGATCTGGGACATCGAGCTTGGTAAGTCTAACAAATACAGATACATCTGCCACAAGTGTCAGAATGGACGGATGTACTATTAATTCCGGCGGAGCAGACGGAACGTTGGTTACAACGAATGTAAGATTCTTAAGAATTACTAATTCTGACCTTTATGGAGCATCAAAAGCATTGGTTGTAAACGGTGGCCTTGCGCAAGTTGCATTTTCGGGTATTGAAACCAATTCTGCTACTGAAATCATTCAGGTTGCGGCGGGAGCGACATGTGCAATTAGTTCATCCCTTGTTCGTAACCTAACCGCAAACGGAAGCGGAGTTTCTGTTGCTACAAATGGTGCGTTTGTCGCTTCTACTCTTACTATGTTTGATGTGGCAAGTGGCACAGGATACTGCGTAAGAGGTACCGGAACAATGATTTATGATGTTATTTCTTTTAATCATATTAATGGTTTGCAGCCAAGAAATATAAAATTGCAAAATACTCTTGGGATTGTTCAATTGCCTTCTACTCCTACCTTGGTGCCATAATGATTGTTGGCCACTTAAAAGATGAACTTCTGGATCATGTTGAAAAAGATGAATTAACAGAACAAGATCGTAATATGTATAAAGAAACTAGTCAATGTTCACAGGGGCATGAAGGTTCTGTTGTTCTTGTTGAAGAAAAGAAAGACTAGTATATTAAATTTATAATTTTTAAAATTAATCAAAATGAATTCAAATCTCCAGTGTTTGAAACAAAATCATTAAATAAATGTTTAAATTTTATATATACACAAATTTCTGAATATTTATTTTCTATTGAAAAGAATGATGATTTTAAAAATGAGTTAGGTTATTTAACCTAACAATTGTGATATATTTTATGTGTAATACTTACACGTTTAAACGTGAACAGAAAGGTAACAATAATGGCTCTTTCTAGTAAAGCTCGTAAAGTACTTGAAGTAGGTTTGGCAAATAGATCAGTCGCTCGTGAAATTGCAGATGCAATCGACTCGGGCGGAGGCGGAGGCGTTGCTGGTCCACAAGGTCCTGCTGGTGCCGTTGGTCCACAAGGTCCTGCTGGTGCTGCTGGTCCACAAGGTCCTGCTGGTGCTGCTGGTCCACAAGGTCCTGCTGGTGCTGCTGGTGCTGCTGGTCCACAAGGTCCTGCTGGTGCCGCTGGTGGAGCTCCGGTATCTAAATTTATAGAATTATCATCCGGCGCAAGAGTTAGAATCTCTGCTTTTGGATCTCAATCAGATGTAAATAGCGTATCAATGGTTTTATCAGGTGGCAATACGCTTACAATAAGCAACGTTGCAAGTTCTCTTGTGTTGCATGATGTAACTATCTCATACGACGCAGGCATTAATGCATCTGCTAGTTTTAGTTTAGTTTATCCAGAGCCACATGCTCAAACCGACCTTCTTCTTACAAAGTTTCCTATAATGCAGCATTTTAATGCAGTTGGTGTTATACAGCTATCTAATAGCATAGCCGTAGCAAACAATGCTGGTGTTGTTACTGTAAGTAAGAGTAGTTTGGCTTCTGGTTCAGGCGCATTTTTTAAAGTACATTTTTAATTAAGGAAAAAACACAATGTCACAACCTATTTTAAACGCCAAGATAACATTAAATTCAGTTGCTCCTGTCGGTGTTGGTAATATTTCTTGGAATGTTAGTTTTTCTGTTTTAGATTTAGAAGGTGTTTTTAGTGGGTTGGATGTTGCTGTTAATGATATTCTTTTACTAGATACATCAGGCGACACACTTGGAACTGTTACTCAATATAAAATTACTAATATTTCTAGCAAAACTTTTGCACAAGTTTCTTGTACTGTTTCGTTAGATGATGACAACGTATCTGCTCCAGATTTAAATGCAGCATTAGGTTTAGACGGAGCTGTTATTAGACAGACAGCTAACAAACGATTAAACATCGTTCCCGCACCAGGTGTTCAAGGTCTTCCTGATAAATTTGCTATTTATCCACTCAACTCTAATTCAAAATCAAAAATAGATGTATTAGTTGGAGCTCAAGGAGAAGCTGGTCCACAGGGTCCACAAGGCGAAATGGGCCCACAAGGCCCACAGGGTCCACAAGGTCCGCAGGGTGAAATAGGTCTGCAAGGTCCTGCCGGAGTAAATGGCTCCAACGGCCAAGATGGAGCCCAAGGTGAAATGGGCCCACAGGGTCCACAAGGTCCGCAGGGTGAAATAGGTCTGCAAGGTCCTGCCGGAGTAAATGGCTCCAACGGCCAAGATGGAGCCCAAGGTGAAATGGGCCCACAGGGTCCACAAGGTCCGCAGGGTGAAATAGGTCTGCAAGGTCCTGCCGGAGTAAATGGCTCCAACGGCCAAGATGGAGCCCAAGGTGAAATGGGCCCACAAGGTCCGCAAGGCGTACAAGGCGAAATGGGTCCACAAGGTCCGCAAGGCGTACAAGGTGCTCAGGGTCTTAAGGGCGACAAAGGCGATCAAGGTGAAATTGGTCCACAAGGTCCAGCTGGAGTAGACGGTTTGCCAGGGGCAACTGGTGCAGTTGGTGAAATTGGTCCACAAGGTCCACAAGGCGAAATGGGTCCACAAGGTCCACAAGGCGAAATGGGTCCACAGGGTCCACAGGGTTCGCAAGGTCCGGTTGGGTCTGCTGGAGATAGATACCATACTACATCAGTTTCTGAATTTACAATACAAGCAAGTGGTCAGTTTTCTGTAATGACCGATGATTTAGGTTTAGATTATTCCATAGCTCAAACTGTAATTTTAGCCTATGATCTAAATAATCATCAACATGCAAAAGTAGTTAGTTATAATAAAATAACTGGAGAATTAGTTTTAGAAAGAACAGATTCGTCTGGAAGCGGTACATATTCTAGTTGGAGTATCAACTTAGATGGAGCAGTGGGAATCGAAGGTCCACAGGGTCCAATGGGCCCACAAGGTCTTCAAGGCGTTCCAGGAATCCAAGGTCCACAAGGTATTCAAGGTGCCCAGGGCGCAGCAGGAAGCAATGCTGTAATAACAGGTGCGGCTTCTTCTGTTGTTGATAGTGATTTAGATTCATTAAAGGTTGTTGTTTCTGATATTTCTGGAAAAATAGATTCTTCATTAGTGTCTGTTGATGAATTGAATCATTTATCTGGTGTTGTTTCACCGCTACAAGCTCAATTAAATGCTGAAGCATCTGCTCGCCAAGCAGCAGATTCAGCTCTCCAATCTGACATAGATGCAGAAGAAGCTAGAGCACTAGCGGCCGAAGCAGCCGAAGCATCTGCTCGCCAAGCTGCAGATTCAGCTCTCCAATCTGACATAGATGCAGAAGAAGCTAGAGCACTAGCGGCCGAAGCAGCCGAAGCATCTGCTCGCCAAGCAGCAGATTCAGCTCTCCAATCTGACATAGATGCAGAAGAAATTAGAGCATTAGCAGCCGAAGCAGCAGAAGCATCTGCTCGCCAAGCAGCAGATTCAGCAGAAGCATCTGCTCGCCAAGCAGCAGTTTCTGCTCTTCAGTCTGATATAAATGATGAAGCATCTGCTCGCCAAGCTGCAGATTCAGCAGAAGCATCTGCTCGCCAAGCAGCAGATTCAGCTCTCCAATCTGATATAGATGCAGAAGAAGCTAGAGCACTAGCGGCCGAAGCAGCCGAAGCATCTGCACGTCAAGCAGCAGATTCAGCTCTCCAATCTGATATAGATGCAGAAGAAGCTAGAGCACTAGCAGCCGAAGCAGCTCTTCAATCTGATATAGATGCAGAAGAAATTAGAGCATTAGCAGCCGAAGCAGCCGAAGCATCTGCTCGCCAAGCTGCAGATTCAGCTCTCCAATCTGACATAGATGCAGAAGAAGCTAGAGCACTAGCAGCTGAAGCAGCAGAAGCATCAGCTCGTCAAGCAGCAGATTCAGCCGAAGCATCTGCTCGCCAAGCAGCAGATTCAGCTCTCCAATCTGATATAGATGCAGAAGAAGCTAGAGCACTAGCAGCCGAAGCAGCAGAAGCATCTGCTCGCCAAGCAGCTGATGCAGCAGAAGCATCAGCTCGTCAAGCTGCAGATTCAGCAGAAGCATCTGCACGTCAAGCAGCAGATTCAGCTCTCCAATCTGACATAGATGCAGAAGAAATTAGAGCATTAGCAGCCGAAGCAGCTCTTCAGTCTGACATAGATGCAGAAATTTTAGCTCGTCAAGCAGCTATATCTCAAGAGGTGTTAGATAGAAATGCAGCAATACAAACTGCAGTGACTGAATCGATAATTCCAAGAACTGATGTTACTTATGACTTAGGTAGTCCTACTAAAAGATTTAAGGATCTTTATTTAAGTGGAAATAGTATTATCTTAGGCGATACAATAATTTCCTCAGACGCTGGTGCATTGGATCTTTCTGCGGGTGCAAAAGTTGGCGGTGTTTTAATAGCATCAACAGATTTTGTAAATGGTGCAATAACTAACTTAGTTGGCGGTGCTCCTGAGTTATTGAACACATTAAATGAACTTGCTGCTGCAATTAACGATGATGAGAGTTTTGCGACAACCGTTGCAAATAGTATAGCATCTGTTCAATCGGGGTTAGATGCAGAAGAAGCTAGAGCACTAGCAGCTGAAGCAGCAGAAGCATCTGCACGTCAAGCAGCAGATACTACTTTGCAAAATGATATAAATGATGAAGTATCTGCTCGCCAAGCAGCAGATTCAGCAGAAGCATCTGCTCGCCAAGCAGCAGATACTACTTTGCAAAATGATATAAATGATGAAGTATCTGCTCGTCAAGCGGCAGATACTACTTTGCAAAATGATATAGATGCAGAAGTATCTGCTCGTCAAGCGGCAGATACTACTTTGCAAAACAATATCAACAACAAACAAGACACTGTTACAGGTGCTGCAACTTCAGTTGTTTCTTCTGATTTGACAGCTTCTAGAGCAATGGTTTCAGATGCATCTGGTAAAATAGCTGCTTCTTCAGTAACTTCTACTGAACTTGGGCATTTATCTGGTGTTACTTCTGGAATACAGTCACAGTTAAATGGTAAACAAGCTACTATTACGGGTGCTGCAACTTCAGTTGTTTCTTCTGATTTGACAGCTTCTAGAGCAATGGTTTCAGATGCATCTGGTAAAATAGCTGCTTCTTCAGTAACTTCTACTGAACTTGGGCATTTATCTGGTGTAACTTCTGGAATACAGTCACAGTTTAGTTCAGTAAACACATCACTAGGTGGTAAACAAGCTACTATTACGGGTGCTGCAACTTCAGTTGTTTCTTCTGATTTGACAGCTTCTAGAGCAATGGTTTCAGATGCGCTTGGTAAAATAGCTGCTTCTTCAGTAACTTCTACTGAACTTAGTTATGTTTCTGGTGTAACTTCTGGAATACAGTCACAGTTAAATGGTAAAGAACCAGCAATTACTGGTGCTGCAACCTCGATTGTTTCTAGTGACTTGTTAGCTTCTAGAGTGGTTGTTTCAAGTGCCTCTGGCAAGATAACTACTGCTACCTGTACAGCTACTGAACTTAACTATGTTTCTGGTGTTACTTCTGGAATACAGTCGCAGTTTGGTTCAGTAAACACATCACTAGGTGGTAAACAAGCTACTATTACGGGTGCTGCAACTTCAGTTACAAATAGCGATTTAGTAGCCTCTAGAGCAGTGGTTTCAGATGCATCTGGTAAAATAGCTGCTTCTTCAGTAACTTCTACTGAACTTGGCTATGTTTCTGGTGTAACTTCTGGAATACAATCACAGTTAAATGGTAAACAAGCTACTATTACGGGTGCTGCAACTTCAGTTGCTTCTAGTGACCTATCTGCATCTTTAGCGCTTGTTTCAAATGCATCTGGTAAAATAGCTGTTTCTTCAGTAACTTCTACTGAACTTGGCTATGTTTCTGGTGTAACTTCTGGAATACAATCACAGTTAAATGGTAAACAAGCTACTATTACGGGTGCTGCAACTTCAGTTGCTTCTAGTGACCTATCTGCATCTTTAGCGCTTGTTTCAAATGCATCTGGTAAAATAGCTGTTTCTTCAGTAACTTCTACTGAACTTGGCTATGTTTCTGGTGTAACTTCTGGAATACAATCACAGTTAAATGGTAAACAAGCTACTATTACGGGTGCTGCAACTTCAGTTGCTTCTAGTGACCTATCTGCATCTTTAGCGCTTGTTTCAAATGCATCTGGTAAAATAGCTGTTTCTTCAGTAACTTCTACTGAACTTGGCTATGTTTCTGGTGTAACTTCTGGAATACAATCACAGTTAAATGGTAAACAAGCTACTATTACGGGTGCTGCAACTTCAGTTGCTTCTTCTAATTTGACAGCTTCTAGAGCAATGGTTTCAGATTCATCTGGTAAAATAGCTGCTTCTTCAGTAACTTCTACTGAACTTGGGCATTTATCTGGTGTAACTTCGGCTATTCAAACTCAATTAGATGCAAAAGCTAGCAAAGATGCAAATGGATCACTGCAGGCAACTGGTTTTATATATGGAGCAAACTCTATAAATGTTAAAACCGGAGCATATACACTAACTTCTGCTGATAATGGAAAAACAATTGTTGTTAATAGTGCATCTGCAGTAAATATTACAGTTCCTTCTGGTCTTCCTGCATTTTTCAACTGTATGGTTATTCAAGTAGGAGCAGGTCAAGTTACTATGGTTGCAAGCAGTACAACATTAAATTCAGCAAATGGTCTTAAGACATCTGCTCAATTTGCAGCGTTGTCATTACTTGCATATGATACTAATATTTTCTGTGTATCTGGCTCTACTTCTGTTTAATTTTAATTTAATAACTATTAACGAGGAGAACATAGTATGTTCACCGTACCAAGTATGCGCGGTTTTTCTAGCAAACCTGGCTTTATTTTACAGACAATACCAAATATCTCATTTAATGGAACAGTAAACGATGCAGTTGAAAGTGCTGATTCTATTTATATAGGCGGTAATTTCACAGCTGCTTCTAATAATGTAACAAAAGCAGCTGTTGTGTTTGATAAGTCAACAGCTACTTCTTTATATAGTACAAAATTCAACTCAAGTGTTATTACTTTTACTGTCGATACTAGTTTTACATATTATGTAGGTTATTTTACAGAATATAATGGGACAACAGTTAATAAAATAGTTAGAATTAGCAACACAACTGGAGTTATTGATACTAGTTTTAATTATTTCCCAGCATCTAACTCCTGGGGGGCCTCAAATTTCGACACCCCTCAATGTGTAGCAATAGATGGAGACAATTTGTATATTGGTGGCTCTTTCTCCTCTTTTAAAAGCAATCCTAGTAATAAATATTTAATAAAAATGAGTAAATCAACCGGGGTTGTTGATAATAGTTTTTTACCAAATCTTAATGGTTCTGTTTCTAAAATTGTTGTAGATGGTACTGATTTATATATTTCAGGTAATTTTACGACTGTAAATGGAACAACTAGACAATATTTAGCTAAAATAGACAAAGCAACTGGAGCTCTGAATACGACATTTGACACAAGTAACGCTGGTGGATCTGAACCATATAGTTTTTCAGTAGATTCTACAAGTATATACATATGGGGTGGTTTTACTAGTTATAAAGGTCTAACTAGACAAAATTTAGTAAAAATAGATAAAAATACCGCCGCTGTAGATACTGCATTCGATACTTCTAGTGGTTTTGGTTCTATCGTTCGTGCTGTTGCAATTGATGGAAATGATATGTATGTTGGTGGTAATTTTACTAACTATAAAGGAAATACTAGATATTATTTTGCTAAAATTAATAAAGATACAGCTGCAGAAGTAGATGCATCTGGTACCGGATGGAGTACTACTAATTATATTTTTGGTAATACTGTTTGGGATATAGTTGTAGATGGCACCAGTTTATATGTAGGTGGTGATTTTACCCATTATAAAGGACGCAATAACGTAGGAAGAATAATAAAAATAGATAAAATAACTGGAAATGAAATCGATGCTGCCGGAACAAATTGGTCAGCACCCACCCTATCAGATTCATACATATCACAAATATTTATTCAATCTAGTAGAATTTTTGCAATAGGTGCAAGTATAACTATTGCAGGTGGATTTCCTGTAAATAGATTAGTTAAAGTAAATAAGTCAACAAATTTAATAGACACTGCATTTAATTCTAATTTAGGAAGTGGGTTTAATGGAGAGGTTTTTTGTTTATGCTTAGATTCCAGTGATTTATATGTTGGTGGTTCTTTTGATTCTTATAAAGGAAACACTAGACAACGTATTGTTAAAATAGATAAAACAACAGCAGCAGAAGTAGATGCAAATGGTACTGGTTTTGCAATAACCACTGGTTTTACAGGAAATGGAACTGTAAATACTTTTCTTATTGACGGAACTAGTTTATATGTAGGTGGTGATTTTAGTGGCTATAAAGGAGCATCTAATAATATGTCTTCTTTAGTAAGATTAGACAAGACTTCTGGAAATCCTATTGCTGGCTTTTCTACCCATAACGTTGTTAGAAAATTTGTAAATGAACTTAGCTATGGAAATGGTCAAGTTTTAACACTCGCATTAGATGGAAATAATCTTTACGTAGGTGGTAGATTTGTTACATTTAACAACAAATGTAGATATAATATATTAAAATTAGATAAAACGACTGGCAATGAAGTCGACGCAAACGGGTCGGGTTTTAGTAAACCAAATGCTGGCTTTGACGGTTATATTAATAAAATTGTATTAAATGGAAATGATTTGTATATAGGTGGAGCATTTAAAGGACAAAAATTAAATTCACTATGTTCAGGTACTAGTTTAATTTCTAAAACAACTGGTGGAATAAATTCTTCGATAACAGTTGGATATGACGCAACAATGGGTCGAAGTGTCAGATGCGCCGTAGTAAGCGGAGATTATGCATATCTAGGCGGTGAATTTATCAGTTGGAATGGTGAAGATGCTTATGGTATTGTAAAAATATACATACCAACTGGAGAAAGAGTTGCTGCTTTTGATACGACAACTGGAGTTGATATATTACCAGGAAGTACTGGTAACAGTGGATCTGTAGAGTGTATTGTTTTAGATGGTAGTAATTTATATATAGGTGGAACCTTTACCTCCTATAAGGGAACATCTGCACGAGCTATTGCAAAAATCGACGCAACAACAGGCGCATTGATTACTGCTTTTGATACGACAACAGGTTTTCTCAATCAAAATTCCTGGAACCCCACGGAAACTAATCCTGGTATTGTTTCTACGCTTGCTTTATCTGCAGATGGTTTGAGTTTATATGTGGGAGGTTCCTTTGGTCTTTACAAAGGCACAACTAGACAAAATTTAGCTAAAATAAGTACAACAAATGCTGCATTAGATACGACATTTAACACAGCCGTAGGCACCAATAATCAAGTTTTAACACTTGCTCTTGATAATACACTCAACGTCCTATATGCAGGTGGATGGTTTAGTACATATAAAGGCAACAATAGAAATCATATAATTAAAATAAACACATCTACAGCGGCAGAAATAGACAACAATGGCTCTGGTCTTAGTGTTGCTAATATTTTTAACGGCAGTGTAAATAAAATAAAAATAGATGCAAGTAGCAATGTATATTGCGCAGGTTCGTTTTTAATGTTCAACAACACAACAACAAGACAACGTCTTGCAAAATTTAGCGCAGGAACAAACTCTGTAACATTAGATTCTACGTTCGATACATCTAGTGGATTTAATAATGTTGCTGAAGATTTTTTTATAGATGGAAATGACCTATATGTTTGTGGTGGATTTTCTAATTATAAAGGAATTGATAGATATAATATTGTTAAAATAAATAAAGACACAGCTGTTGAAGTTTCAACTAATAATCCATTTGTAAATAAATACGATGCAACGGATTATGGTCCAAATAATTATAATTCTACTAGAATTAGAACAATAGTGAATTCACCTTATGGTATAATAATTGGTCCTGAAAATAGTTTTCCACTTATTTCTTACAAATACAAAGGAAATAGATCTACTGATTCTGCTTGCTTGGCTAAAATAAACAAAACAACAGCTATATCTTCTGCCATTTCTAATTCTTCTTTAGAAAAAGGTATTGGTTTTGACCTGGCCTCTCATAGAGTAACAATGTTTAGCTGGCGTCCAAATGGTGTAGGCACTGAAGTTCGTGCTATAAAAGATTTAACAATAGATGGCAATAACATTTTTGCAAGCGGAAACTTTTCAGTATTTTTTAATTTTAAAAATGGATCTGCAAGCAGTATTAGTGTTTTAGATAAAACAAATGGCTCTATTACAAATGTTGTTTTAAGTAAAATGATTTTTGATCAACAACCAAGTTGTTGCGTTGTTGATGGTGATTATTTATATCTTGCTGGTAAATTTCAATCTTATAAAAACAGTATTTTTTCTCATAATATAATAAAAATACATATTCCAACTTCAGAAATTGATTTGTCTTTTTCAACACTCAGAGGATTTTTACAACAAAAAGGTAAAAGTCAAATGCAATCAAGTCCAGACAGCAGTGGAACAATAAATAAAATGATAATAAATGGAGACAATCTATATGTATGTGGTAGTTTTAATTATTATCAAGGAGAAACTAGACAAAATATATTAAAACTTAATAAAATAACTGGAAATGAAGCAGATCCCATGAATACTGGTTTTAGTACTACTAGTGGCTTTAATGGTTCAGTGAATGATATGGAAATTGACGCGTCTGGAGATTTGTATGCAGTTGGTTCCTTTACCTCCTATAAAGGAACAACAAGACAATATGTTGCTAAAATAAATGGTCAAACTGCTGCTTTAGACACGACTTTTGATACAGCAAGTGGATTTAATAGTACATTAAATTGTATAACTTTAGACAGCACTAGTTTATATGTGGGAGGTTCCTTTGGTCTTTACAAAGGCACAACTAGACAAAATTTAGCTAAAATAAATAAAACAAATGCTGCGTTAGATACGACATTTAACACAGCTACTGCGGTTAATAGTCAAACAAATTGTATAACTTTAGATGGAAATAATTTATATATTGGTGGTTATTTTACTAGCTATAAAGGACAAAGTAGAGGTTATATAGTTAAAATAGATAAAACAACCGCAGCAGAAGTAGATGCATCTGGTACTGGCTTTAGTACAAATAGTGGGTTTAATACTACAGTTATGTCTATTTTATCAGATGGACTTGGGTCGTTGTATGTAAATGGTCAATTTAATAGTTATAAAGGAACAACGAGGCCGCATCTTGCAAAAATAAATACTTCAGATGCGACATTGGATACGGGTTTTAATGCATCTATTCCACACTCGGGTTCTGTTGTATTTCCTGGTAGAATGCTTTTATTATCAAACGATATTATTTGTCCATTTTTACCAACCTCTCAAGCCTCAAATCGTTATAATGTTGCGAGAGTATTTAAATTTTCATTAGAAAATTATGATATTAGTTTTAATACTAAAATGGGTCTTGGTCAAACAGGTTTTACTTCAAATCAATATTGGGCAAATAAAATATTAAAAATACCTGAGCAAGTAGCCGGACAAGGTGCTAGATATTACGTATTTGGTTCGTTTTTGTCATATGAAACTACTTATCCAGCAAATGGTTTTTCTAGTGATGGAAAAACAATTGCTAGAGCTGTTGTTTTTAATGACAGTGGAAAAAATATTTTTCAACTTTAATTTATTAAAATTAAAAAATATTTTTGCTATTTAAAATAAATCAAGTAGGATGGAATAAAAATGTTTTCTGTTTCCTCATTAAGAGGATTGCATAGTAAAAGTAGCACTAATTCAATTATTAGTGTTCCAGGTTTTTACACTGATGGAATAGTGTATTCACAAATAAACTCTGGAGATTATTTATACATAGGTGGTGAATTTTCAAAAGTTGGTTCTTTATCTGATCTAAAGGTAAGTAGAGCTGCTTTTATAAACACATCTAATGCGAATCTACATTCGACATTGAATTTATCTTTATTCGATGGAGATGTTAATTGTTCAGTTATAAGTGGTAACTTTATATATGTTGGTGGAAAATTTACAGCTTATAATGGAACAAGGTCTTATAATTTAGCAAAAATATCATTATTAACTGGTCAAATAGATACAACCTTTAACACTGGTTACGGATTTAACACTGGCTATCAAGAGCCAGCAAAAATCGGAGAGGTTCTTGCAATAGAAATAGACGGTACAGATCTCTATGTGTGTGGTGATTTTTCTTATTACAATGGAACAAACAGTGCATCAAAACTTGCTAAATTAAATGCAAATACTGGAGTTTTTGATTCTACGTTTAATACAGTTAATGCTTTTGCCTATGGCCATCCCTATCACCTTGCTGTTGATTCTAGTGGCTTGTATGTTTCTGGTTCTTTTACTTCTTACAAGGGGACAACTAGACAATATTTAGTTAAATTAAATAAAACAAATGCTACTTTAGATACTAATTTTGATAATTTAACTGGATTTAATAGTAATGTAAGTTCTATTGTAATCGACAGTACTCATTTATATGTGGGTGGAAGTTTCACTTCTTATAAAGGAACAACGAGACAACGTGTAGCCAAAATAGACAAAACAACAGGGGCGTTGGATACTGGTTTCGATACTGCAAATGGATTTGATTCCTCTGTTAATTCATTATTATTAGATGGAAACAATCTATATGTTGGTGGTAGTTTTACTACTTATAAAGGAAACACTAGACAACGTATTGTTAAAATAGATAAAACAACAGCAGCAGAAGTAGATGCATCTGGTACTGGCTTTAGTACAACTAGTGGATTTGATTCGGGTGTTACTAGTATTAAGTTGGATGCATCTGGGTTTTTGTATGCAGGTGGTTTTTTTACTTCTTATAAAGGAAACACTAGACAACTTATTGCAAAAATAGATAAAACAACCGCAATATTAGATGTTTCTTTTGATAGTTCTAACGGTTTTTCTGGAACATCGACAAACTACGGCGTGAGTGCCGCAAGTGTAAGAACAATATCTATAGCATCTGGAGTTTTGTTTGCTGGAGGTTATAATTGTCTTGATTATCGATCTGTTAACAATGCTTTTAGCAGACGGGGTTTGGCAAAGATACATATCCCAACTGGAACAGTTGATACTATTTTTAATACCAGTAGTGGAATTTCTTCATATGGTGTGATTTTTTCGATGATATTAGACGGCAACAATCTATATGCAGGTGGTGAATTTACTACTTATAAAGGAAACACTAGACAACGAATTGTTAAAATAGATAAAACAACAGCAGCAGAAGTGGATCCAAATGGTACTGGTTTTAGTACTACTAGTGGATTTCCTAGTGGAAAAATTAATTCATTATTATTAGACGGCAATAATCTATATGTTGGTGGTAATTTTGGTTCTTATAAAGGAAACACTAGACAACGTATTGTTAAAATAGATAAAACAACAGCAGCAGAAGTAGATGCAAATGGTACTGGTTTTAGTACTACTAGTGGATTTGATAATACAGTTTATTCAATGGCATTATATGGAAACAATCTATATGTTGGTGGAAGTTTCACTTCCTACAAAGGAAACACTAGACAACGAATTGTTAAAATAGATAAAACAACAGCAGCAGAAGTGGATCCAAATGGTACTGGTTTTAGCACAACTAGTGGGTTTAATAATTGGGTAGAGTCAATAGTTCCAGATGGTTTAGGAGAATTGTATGTAGGAGGCATGTTTTCCTCTTATAAAGGAACAACGAGATTATGTATAGCTAAAATAAATGCAACAACAGCTTCTCTTACGACTGCATTTAATGGTTCAGCTTCCTGGTTACCAGGTGGTTTTTATGCAGAAGTTAAATGCATATTATACACAAATGGACAATTATTTATAGGTGGCTTTTTCAATAATTATAATTCAACTTTTAGGGTTAAAATAGCTAAAATAAATCCAACAACAGGTGATCTTGATACTCTTTTTGTGCCAGATCAGTTACTTGAAAGCGGAACAAGATGGTATCCAGGATTGCATGGAAATGCAACAACATATCAAACACCAGGCTATCAATCTACAGATGCTGTATTTTCACTTGTAGACATAGGCGGGAGTAGGATAGTAGTCTCAGGAAGACATAACTCATATAGAGGATTGATTCAACCTGGAATAAGTATATTAAAAACTACAACAGCAGACCCTGTCTAATTGTTAGACAAAGAATTTAATTCTGTTATACCGCCAACTATTTTAGTTAATTCTATATTAATTTCTTCAATTCTCTTAGATAGAGAATCTCTTTCTTCAACTAAAAGTTGTATTTTTTCTTTTAATTCTTCTATTCTATTTTGAATTTTTTCATATAACATATCTTCATTCATTAGCAAAAACCTTCTCCATTGCAAGTTGGACAATAGCCATGATACCAAACGTAATTGCCATCTAAGTTTTTATTTAGAGTTTGAATTGCTTCCCAACCAGATCCACTGCAACTTTTACATTTATATATTGATGCTTTATTTATTATCTTTAATATCTTCAGTAGATAAATAAGCTTTCGCAAGATTGAAAAACCATTCCGGCTTTTCTCTTTTTGTCCATTTTGGTTTGATTTTATCTTTAGACCATTTGATGAGAAAGCCAAATCTGTAAGCTTCGATGACATTTTCAATGTCCTTTCTCAAAGAACAATTGGGAAAAGGGGTAAGATCTCCCTTTTCAACTAGATGTCTTTGATTATACAAAGAATCAAATGTCACTGTATAAGTTTTATGAATTTTTCCGTATCGATGTGTGTACTCATTGCTCATTGCAAGTAATAGTTCAAGATGCCATTCGTAATTAGAATTAGTATCACCGGTCCAGATAGTGCAAGGATGCTTTTTCCACGCCACTCGATACGGAGCAATTCCACCATGTCTATCGATTGCAGTTGACAACATTTGAGCAGATTCGATTATCATCTTGTTTAATCTTTTGTCATCTAGATGCTGTGCACATTCTATAGGATCATCGGACGTAAAGAAGATATTCATCGAATCTGCCCCGTGTTTTATTCAGTTACCTTACGAACACTTGTAACTAGAAAAGAAACAGGTGAACCAACAGATGGTGAGCGAAAACCACTCGGCCATTCTGATGCCGTAAGAGTACTAAGAGCACGACGATTTACACGAAACAAAACCGTGCTGCTTTTTCCAGAATATTTACTCTTAATAGTTACACGATACTGTTGTCCATATTTAAGCTTAGAACGATCAAGACCAAGTTGACCTGGCGTTGTTCCAACCGTGCTACCTCCTGCTTCGTTAAGATGAAAAGTACCAAGATTTCCACTGCTTAGATTGCTAGATACGTTACCCATATATATATCTCCTCTTGTTTGGGTTTTTTAAATCTCTAAGATATTTTTACCTCAAAAATATTAACACTAGCTAATTAAATCATTAAATCCTCCCATTAAATTATCTAACTTTATAAATTAGTTCTATATAACCTTCTTCTGTTAAAGAAGATTCTATTTTTAAATCTGCCATTGTCATTATTTCATTAAAGTCTTTATATATATCTTTTGCTATTATTTTTCTAACTCCACATTGCCAAAGCATCCTCATACACCTGCAACAGGGTGTCATTGTACAAACAACAAAAGTATTTTCCATTGATATCCCATGTTGAGCTGCGTTGCATATTAAATTTTCTTCTGAATGAATCATGTATTTATATTTATCAGGTCTCGTTGACGGCAGTATGCTATCGTTTGTACCTCTAACAAAACCATTACATCCGGTTGCAATAATTGCACCAGAAGATTCTTTTACCAAGACAGAGCCAACCTTTGTTTCCATATCATGACTTCTCAATGAAGCCACTTGTGCAAAATTCATGTAAAAAGAATTTTTAGACAATCGAGAAATCATCAAGTCCAATTGGAACCTCTCTTGAGAAAAAATGCTTTCGATTATATCTATTTTCTAATATTCTTTCTATATCTATAACTCTATGAATATTTAAGATATTATAGCCTAATAAAACAACACCGGATTTTAAATCCATATTTAAAATTGTATATTTTTTATTTTTCAATGTTAACAAAGAATCAGATACATAAATAGTATCTCCAGCTTTTAACTGATTAAAAAATATCACAAATTTTTCTTTAGTCCAATTTTGAGAATTTTGTGATATTTTTTTATTATATCTATTTATTTTTGCAATAGTTTTTCTTCTTTCTTTATGTTTTTCTTGTTGCTCTTTCATGTAGTTATGATTTTGATCTATTAAAGTAGAAACCAATTGATTTTCATCTGTTTTTAAATTTAAATATTCATTTAAACATCTAGGTTTTCCATAATTCTTTCCATCTTGCAACAACTGTCTGCCTATTACAAGACCTGGTTCTACTACTTCATCGACTATAAAAAGTGTATTATCTATTCTTTGACCTCTAGAATCAACACGATAAACATGATCCCCATTTTTTGGTAAAATTTGATTTTTTAAAAAATTATAAAGATCAATAAATCTATATAATTTTTTATCTTTAAGCATAGCTTCTTTAAAAGAGGCATGTTTATCTTTAAACAAGATCGTCATTAAGTTCCTCTTTGTCTTTAAGAAAGTCATATTCATAGTTTATTTGTTTATCTGGTATTTTTTGAGACTTGTATCTAAGTCCTTTTACCTTTTGAGTAATCTTACCTCTAATAGGACAATTGTATGTTATTTCAACCCATATTTCAGATTCTATTAATTGATTTTCTGGTTGTGTTATTTTTTCTTTTTGTTTTTTTTTGCTCATCTAATACAACCTCTTCCTAATTCATAAATGTTTCCGTATTCTGCTATTAATATGTTTTTTATTGCACCTTGATAAATAGAAACAATTTTTGGAGCAGATTTTGATTCTACAAACTCAACCCAAGTGCACAAGTCTCCATACGCAAGACCTTCCCAATATGCTGCAATTGGAGTTGTTAATGTTGCAACAAATCTATCGCAATTATCTTCAGCATATGCTTTTTGATTAAGCATCAATGCTTCATTAGTGTTTTTAATAGACTCAGATATATCTTTATCATTTTCCATTTTTCCAGATTTTATATGCTCAATAGAAGGATTAAAGGCCGAATTTCTCGGCGCAGACAAATCTACAACAAGATGAAATCTTGTCATGGTCAACAAGACGGCTATTGGGCATTTTATAGATACGACAACACGTGGTATCGAAAGTATTGATGGTTTAAAGACATTAGAATAATATTGATTAAGTATGTGTTTGGTTTTTTCCCCATCTGGAGAAGAAGAAAATAAATAAACATATCCACTATCTAACACGGGCAATAGATAAGGCTTCATTTATCTTCCTCTGATGAGTTTTCTATTATTTTAGCCTTACTAGTATACTCTGTGCTATCGAATGTCTGCAGCATACGCTCGAGTAAGATATCGGCAGCTCTAAATTGAACATATTCAGTTGTGTCTATATCTAACCATCTGCAGGCTTTTTTATAATCTTTATTTAAGATATAAACTTTTGCATTATTTTGATCTTCTGTCCACATTCTAGATACTTCTTGTACCATTTCATCAAATGAATAAGGACCGTGTATTGTTGTACAAATAAATCTACCCTTATCTCTTGGGCCCGATGACACTGCTACGGTGAACACTTCACTATGTAGGTTTGACAAATCCATATGTTCTGTTAGAGGATTAAATACTGTTTCTAATTCTAGAGATTCTTCTGTATTCATTTTTCTCCCCCACAACATTTTTATATAAAAGAATCGGATCTAACCTATCATTTTTAAAATAACTGAAAGATCTTTTTCATACATATGCATCGAATGAGCTATATGAGTATATGAGCCTGTTTTTAAATTTGGATATTTATCTAATAATTCTAGAGTCATTTTATTTTGTAAATAAACAAAAAATGGAACATCATAAACTGTTCCTCTTAATACATCATTGCTGCGCATTACCGCGGTCATGTTTAAATTTTCATTTCTTATACTAAAAGAAACATGCATCGTACATGGAAAATCTTTATTACCAATCCACGCATGATAAGGTTTGTTTATTCTCATTACTGCTTGTCTTGAATCTTTGTCATTCAATAAGCTCTGTTTAGCCCATTCCCATGGGGTTCTTTTAAACGAAGACATATCACATGCAAGAGTATTTGGATATGATTCATACGAGCCGTCGCCTTCGCTGTGATCTTTCATTGTTAAAAAACCATAGTTAGAATTTACAGTACCATCTGGATTTGCTATTTTATTCCAAAACTTACTTATCTTAGTGGCCGACTCCACTGATCTAAAACCAGACAGATACCATTCCATTTCTTTTATAGTATAGTCTTTTATTATTGTATTTCTTTCTAAATCATTTGTAATAATAGATTCTGAAGTAGGTTTTTTTACTTCAAAAATATAATTAGATATTTCTCTAATCAATTGCCCACGTGGAGACGACAGATTTTCATAATTTTCAACTATATTTTTTAATAAATCTAAATACGCCTCACTAGTTGTCGTATATGTTAATTTGTTATTCATGATTACTTCTTGATATTAAGATTAGCCGTTGAAGAACAAAGATTATCGTATGCTTCGTTTAAAATATATGATGCTTTTGTTATTTCATAATTATACTCTTGAAGAACAGCTGCTCTTCCATATACATATCCACATGTGAAGATAAGAGACGTACATATAACAATAATCCAGTTTCTCTTATCTCTATTACTCATCTTGAGTTTCCTTCAGTATTTTTTCTATTTGATGATGCCAAACTCCATAACCATATCTTTTTTTTGTTATTCTTTTTAAGAGTTGACCGCCTCGATTAAAGATATGAGTAAAAATAAAAGTAGATTCTTTTACAGAGAGTCCACTTGGAGTTTTGTGATTTGGATTGTATTTTTGCAAAGCAACAAAAACCTCAGTCAGTAAATACTGACGAATATCTTTTATTGTAAGACCAGAGTTTCCAAGAAAAACATCTTGTTTATCTTTGTTAAGAGATGCCTCTCTCCAATTTTTTATAACTGATTTTCTAATATATGAATCAACCATTGATGTGTATTTTTTCACATCTTCATCGGTTATTTTTCTCATTTTAGCCGCCGTATTTTTTATTTAAATCTTTGCACAATTGTAAAAGAACTTTTTCATTCATTTTTTCTTTTTGATTTGTTTCATATATGGCAATAATTAGATTAATTAATTCCTGATTGTTCGTTAAACAATGTTCCATTGAGCCGTATAAAGATAGATGTGAAGCTTGTTTATTGATTAGATTAACAAAATAAACTCTTTTATCTAATCTAGAACCTTTTTGAGAAGCTTTCATGTCATCGAGCTGACTTGTCAATGAGGTTAGGGCATGGATCATTGTTTTGATTTTGTTTACAGAATATTCATTGTTTTCTGTTTGTAATTGTATATTTTTACGTACTAAATTATAAAAATTTTCACTAATATCAAACTGATCTGGCATTGCGTTTATAAAAGCACTGTTTTTAGGATAAAAAACATTTTTAGTAGAAGACAAAACCATGACTCTGGATGGTGGTACTATTTTTTCTACAATTTTAAGTAATTTTTCTAAATAGACAAAATTGCTCATAATACCTCCTGAATAGAATAAATCGCTTTACCTGAGTGCGTCATTAATTTAAATCTAGTAAGATTAGTGTAGGCCGCAAGATCTCCTGTTTTTACATAACTATCACACCATTCTGCTATAGATTTCATTACTTCATATTTTCTTATTCTAAATAAATTATTTTGTATATTTACATATATACCTTCGCGCAATTGAAATCCTAGTGATCTATTGTCTTTACTTCTTGTTGAAGAAGCAATTCCAAAAATATCACACAATTCTAATATTCTTTTTCTTTCATAATATTTATAGTCAAAATAATTCCATCTATAAAAATGTTGCAATCTATGCATTGCATACTCTAATAGATCCTCGTTATCTATAGAGGTTTTTTTCTTTTTAAGAAAAATATCATGACTTGATTCTCCGGTAAAGATATCTATTTCTGTGTCTTTATGTAATTCTATTTCAAACAATAATTTAAAACGAACTGGATCGACCACATAATCACTTAATTCTGTTAAAAATTTACTTGGATTAGATGCTTTCATAATTGCAATTGTTTCAGTAATTGCGCTATTGCAACTGTGTAGCATGTCTATAGAAGCGTATCTAGGATCGGTTGTTGCAGATTTTAAAATATGTTCTTTTGATAATTTTACAATATCTGGAAAATTAGAATATAAACTTTCTACATTGTCAACAAATGGCTCTGTTGCTTGGCTAATGAAATCAAGGTTTTCATAAAAATCATCTTTATAAATAGAATTCATATGCCCTCCCTGGAAAAGAATAGAATCGGAAATTACTCCGGCATTGAATATCCTAGTTCTTTAGCTTTCTTCATAGAAAGCGAACCTCGTTCTTCTCCAGGTCTTTTTGTTCTTTCAACGCCAAATTTATCAAAATTTACATAACGACCTTCTAATTCAACTAATTGATATACTGTTCCAAATTGATCTTGAAAATGATGATTAACACCTTGTTGTTTTACTAACTCTTTAATTATTGATTGATATTCTTCAAAAAATCTTTTTACTTCTTCTTTTTTTCTATCCAATTCAATCAACCTTAAATGAAGCTCAGTCAAGTGATTCATTAATCAAAATCTCCCATTATTAGTTGAACAATGTCTAATTCATGGTCTTGCTTTTTCTCAGCAGGGCCATATTGACCTGTGTCTAAAAACCAATACCCGCCTTGTTTTGGTTTACTAGGTTCAATAATTATTCCATATGCATATATAGAACTTTGATCAAATATTTCGACTTCTATTCCATTGCGACATTCATATATGCCGCCCTGATCAATTTTCATTTTATGCTTCTTCTTTTCTTGCTTTTAAATATAAATTTGCAAGATTTACTGCTTGTTCTAGTGAAAGAATACTAGTGTCATCGCGATCAACTGACCATTCTAAATCTGTACATAAAAACTCATCTGTTTCATTTTGAACAACATACATATATTTGTTTGGTCTAATTTTTCTGATCCAAATGCCATGTTTTGAATCAACAAGAAATTCTGTAGCAATTTTAATCATTAATTTCGTATCCATAGAATCTCCTATATAACAAACCAATCATTTTTCTTCTTATCAACTATTTCATATAGTTCTTCTTTTGATATGTCCATTATCTTGGAAGCAAAATCAATAGAGATCATATCTTTAGATACCATTCTAATTAAAATTTCATTTCCAGATGGGAATGGAATCGGATCTAACTGGTTTTGTTCTAAAAGCCAGTTGTGCATTGTCCATTTTATTTCAAAATTCTTTTTATCATCAATATTGGCAGATGACCACAGTGCTATGGCATACCATTTTTTGCATTGCTCATATAAGATTTTATATGAACGTTTTTTATTCTTCTTTTTCTGAGTCGTCATCAGATCTTACAACCCTTAATTTAGAATTGTTTAGAATCGGATCTAACTTTTCTCTATTTATTTTTTCTAATGGTTTTATTTTTTTTGAATTATTTTTCATCTCTGGAGATTTGCATAAATCATAAATAGCAGTTGGAGAATATCCTTTTGCCCTAAGTATCTCTGTGGTTGCAGTTGTATATAGTTTTTCGTATTTAATCTTCCAATCATCATCGCTTTTTATTTGACCATATAAAAAAGACACTCTGGCAACACATCCGATAATAATAAGTAAACATGTCACACTGAAAATAAGAGATAATAAAACCATAAAACCTCCCTTATTTGAGATTATACTTTTTATATTTTATATAAGTTAAATTATTTGTTTTTTAATTTATTTTTCCAGTTTTTTAGTTTTTTCTCATCAACGTCGTGACGACCTCGATTTAAATTTTCTGGAACTGCTCTAACATTTGATGATTCATAGCCTTTTCCATTGTCTTTTCTATCTGGGCTAAGTTTTTGTCCAGTTTTACTTTCTGCATTTTTTATTTTATTAACTATTTCTTTTCTAGTTCCATTGCCCCTAGTCGTGCCCTTTGCAGTCGGATGGCCTCCAGCTTTGCCTTTTTGACGGCGTAGGGCATCATCTGCTTTTGTTTGCGCCCTTTGCCAATGTCCTGGCGTTTTCTTAGCCCTAGCTAACTTATCTAAACAAGCACGACATCTTCCAGATGGGTTTGAAGAATCCGCAGACTTGCCTCCACAACGAGGGCAGGATTTTGATAGAATTTGTAAAGCTAACAAATCTATTTTTGAAAAAGATTCTTCTTCAGATGTTTCTATATTGTTCATATTGTGCCCCTATTAAATAATACCACACGCTATCGGTGTATCATTTACTAGCAAGAACTATTTGGCATATATGCTCAAGTCTCTCTATATGCTCAAAAGCAGCCCACGGATTTGGGCCTACTGCAACAACGCCATGTCTATCTAGGCCGCATATATCAACAGTTGGGTTCTTGAACCAGTCAATGTCACCCCCGTCTGATTCGATTAATTGGCTCTGATTTGTCATGTAGGCATAAGTATACTGAGCTAGTTCTTTTGATATGGCTGGTTTAAAAGGCACGTTCTCACCAACGATGGTGTATCTGTTTATTTCTGGGAATAAAGAAGCTATGTTTTTCAGGCTATAACCTGAATACATAGCTGCTATTATATAAGTGGGATGAAGATGCACAACAGCTCTGCATTCGTTAGAAGATCTCTGAAGAAGTTCGTGCATTTCTAATTCGCCACTTGGTTTGTCAGAGTCTGACACTGTTACGTGGTGTTTTTTTTGAGTTTCATCTATTTGCCATTTCATTTTAATAACAGATTCTGGCTGTATCGTCGGTTTTCTAACTCCAGACGGAGTTATATAAAGTACTTTTGAATTTTTACGATGCAAAGAAATATTACCATCTCTAGTTGAGATCCAACCTCGTTTATAAGCTTCTCTCATTACATCGCCAATTGCGGTTAGCATAATCTTTCCTTATTTGCCGTGTGCATAATTTTCTTTTATAGAGCTATTGCTAATTAAATTAAATATTGCTTTTTCTCTAAATTGTCTTAAATCAACAGCTCCGACATATGTCAGTGCGGATCTTATCCCACCATCGATATCTTTTATAATCTCTACAACAGAGCCCTTATAGGGTGTTTTAAACAACTCTCCTTCTGCACAGCTCCAATCTTTGCCTTGATCAACATAAGATTCTTTAGAAGCAGATCCTCTGTATATTTTATATGCTTTTCCTTCGATGATGGAAATGTTTCCCGGTGTTTCTTTTGTTCCTGCGATCATTCCACCAAGCATCACCATGCGAGCGCCCGCAGCTAAGGCTTTTGCAACATCGCCAGAGGTTCTTATTCCACCATCTGCTATCATTGGTATATTTGTTTGATTACAACTAATTAATGCTGAAATTTGAGGGACACCGCATCCAGTTTTAATTCTAGTTGTGCATGCAGAGCCAGGTCCAATTCCAACTTTTATAGCATCTGGTTTGTATCCAAGATGATTACAAAATTTCTCAACACTGTTTTTATTTCCAAAATTTCCAACAATTAAAAATACGTGTGGAAATTTTAATTTAACATATTTATAAAAATTAACAACCTGCATTTGAGCAGCGTGTGCAACATCTATCGTTACTATTTCTGCTCCTACGTCTATTAAACTTTCTAATCTTTGTTTTTCTAAATCAGAAATACCAATAGATACCCATGGTGCTTTATTGGTATGTTTTTTAACTTTTAAAAAGTTAATTACATTTTCTTCAATTGTACAAAAACGATGAAGACAACCCATGGCACCAGTGGATATAAGTGTCTCAGCCATCTCTGGTCCACATACTGTATCCATATTTGCTGCGACTATAGGTAATTGTAATTTTGTTTTTTCATCATTTAAACAAGATACTGTATTTACTTCTTTTCTACTTGAAACAGTGGAAAAAGAAGGCTCGATCAACACGTCATCAAAGGTTATTAATTTATCCATTTTGCCTTTCTATTAATCGTATTCACCATATGAATATTGTGAATGTTTAAAGCCAATGTATTCGCTATCGCCCTTGTCTTTTGTACTTTTTCTATTTGGACAATTTTTTGGAAAATGCGTTTTCATGCATAATTTACATCCCAGATCATTTGGGTTTTCTTTTTTTGAAAGCTTGGCATAGTGATCAACCATAAGCCAAGAAGTGTCTCCTATCTTATCTTGATCTTCTAAAAGTTTTCGAAGTTCATCTTTTTCTTTTTCTGTTAGTCTCGGTGTTGTCATTGTGAGCATACCTGTTCTGATAATACTGGATATTCTTTCAATGTTTTAATACGATTTCCCTTTCTAGAAACAGCAGTAACTCCACACAAACCCTTACCGTCACATCCGCCAATAGAGTCGATATAATAAGTATCAGTACAACCATGCCTAAGCCCAACGCATCCAGTTGTAAAAAAAAACAATATTAACAATGATCTCATTTTAACCTCTTAAAAATCGTCATCTACGTAGTTAAAACCTAATCTACTATCGCTTTTACGATGTGAAGATTCTTCTGCTTTTTTTCTTTGTTCTAATAATTCCTCTACTGCTTTTTCTAAAGGCATATCGTATAATTCATGACGAAGAACCGCTTCCTTTGAATATGCAGGAGTCATTTTTGTGCCTTTAAAGGCTTCTTTTTCTGAGTCGTTTAATTTTCTTTCTATGAATTTTTCAACAAGCCAAATAATCTCTTCGTCTTTCGGTCTTTCAACCTCTCTGACAATATCAAATCTACCTGGTCTGCTTGTTAGAGTCTTATTCAGACTGTCTAAGTAGTTTGTTGTGGCAACTATCATTGTTGGAATCTTAAATAAATCAGAGTTGCCATCAAGAAAGTTTAACATAGAAGGATCGACTCTTTCTGCTCTTTGATCAAGTCCAGATCCTCCAATGTCTTCTATTACTAGTACAATAAAATCAACCTTTGAAGCATCTGAGGCCATAAACATATCTGTTATTGTCTCAAAACTAACTTCATCTGAGTCGATTCTTAATATACATATTTTTTCAAGTTTGTTCATTTGTCTACAAAAAAAGTTTATCAAAGAGCTTTTTCCAACACCTGGCTCTGATCCAAAAAGAAAACCACGTTTTGGTGGAATATTTCTCTTACGATACGTATTTATATTTTTTCTAAAAACTTCAAAATGTTTCATTAATTCTTTTGAAGAATCAGTTTCGTAATAAGTAAAGTCTATTAAATCCATTTTAATTAGACCTTCTTGAGGAGTTATTCTCCATGCTCCAGGTGTTATTTCATACGATTGTTTTTTCTTTTTGCTTGAAATAACATCCATGTCTAACAGATATGGTTCGCTTATCTGCGAAACTCTTCCACTTTCTTTTACTTCTTCAATTGTTTTATTTACAACTAATTGATAGTTGCCAAGTTCTATTTCAATGCCAGGTTTTAGACGAGTTATAGATCTAACTTTTGCTATTTTTTTATTTTCACTCATTTTTTCTCCCTGTCTCTACTGTTGAATTCCTCAACGGAGACTCCATGCAAGAAAATTCTTCCACAGAATCAGGATCACACATCGAGTTGTTGTAAAACAAGTAAGTGTATCTTTTAGAGTTTTTTATTAAACTAAGTTGATATGCTGCTGATATTTTTTCATTATCAAATTTAAACTCAAATATAGAAACTTTTTTAAGCGTAGATGCAATTGAGTTATCTACCATTTTTGAATCGTTTTCTATTTGCTGCGCGGATCCGACAAAAAAAGTCAAAGACGAATCTCTCTCTAATTCGTCTTCTTCATTATTTAAGATCATTTAACAACTCCGGAAAATCAGCGCAAGAAATTATGTTTTCTTTATAAAAAGGAAACTTGTCTATTGCTTTTTTATATGCTTTTTTGTAAAGCCAACAATGATATGGGATGATTATTTTATTTAATAAAGATGCAATACGAACACCTATAAGAAAATCTATTTTTGTAAGCCATTTAGGATATCTATAATACATATAACCCGGATGAGTTATTGAATGTATGTTGTAAAAACCCAAAGTACAGTAAACACGAACCGTTCCATATTTTTCTTTTGCTTGAAAAACATTAACTCGTCCGTATTTTTTTAAATATGTCGCTATCATATGTGCAGCTTCTTCTGCAATACGAGTATCTATATCTTCTTCTCTTAGGAACATTTTATCCCCTGTTTTCTAATACTTTTACAAATCCCTTCCAAGTGTTTGTACTTACTGCTAAATTCAACCTAATTTGATTAGGAAATCCGCCGCATTTAGAACCGGGTGTTGATTTTATATTTAATTCGTTTAATTTGTAAAATATAGAATTGTCATCAGTCGACACCCAGGCAAACATACCTGGCGCTGCATCATATTGCCATTTATGTAATTTACACATTTCTAATAATTGTTTTTTTCTATATTTTAGAGTTTCTTCTATTTGTTTTAGAGCTTTTTCCCAATTTTTATTATCTAAAACATTAGACATTATTTCTTCTGTTTTTAATTGAGTATCAAAACCAAGTCCACCAGATTCATATTCCATATAATCGCATATTTCGTTATACAAATCTTCATCATCTACAAGTGCCCATCCAAAACGAACACCGCAATGTCCTGTCATTTTTGATAAACTAAAAATCATTGCTTTTTTAGGAGCTGTTGTTATTTGTTTTAATGCATTTTCATAAGTATCTTTTTCCATATACCATGGCCATAAATATACAGCGTCATACCAATCGCTCGACCTTTCGCCCGTTTGAAGTTTTCCATCTGGATTATTAGGATATGTTATGAGTTTTGTGTAAAAATCGTTGTTTAAACGATTCGAATCGTTATCAAGATGATTCGAATCGTTGTTTAACTGTTCTATAAGCAGTAATTCAGAATTCTTCATCGAGGACATAACTGGAATTCTAAACCAATAAGGGCTTGTTATTTTTACTTTTTTATTTATGTGAAAAAAACAACTTATTAATTGACTAGCTCCACTGCCTATAACTATTTTGGTAGTGGGTTTTATTAAACCTGGATGAAATTTTTCATGAATTTTGTATATTGTTTCTACTACAAAAGAAAGTGGACCATTTTTATTATAAGGCATTCCAGACAAAATATCTGACTCTAAGAATGAATCTTGAATATATTTTTCTAAAATTTCTTTTAAAAGATCTGCGCTACCTACACCCAGGTCGATCATAAATGTCTCCATTCATTTTGCACCTTTAGGTATTTGAATAGTGTCGCCCAAACGAGAAATTGGATGATCAGACGAGCCGCCACGAGAAATTATCCACAAAACTTGCGGAAAATTTTGACCAGGTTTTAACCATTGCTCAAACTTTACGTCGGAATAATAACCATCTGTTATTACGATGTTTAAATCTGATTTAGTATTTAACATGTGAGTTAGAGAATCTGACAAACATGTTCCACCCATTTTTACTTCTTTTTTAAGAGGCTCTCTATCGCCTATTTTATACTTAGATGAAAAATAATTAACATCAGAAAACAAATTTATGGAACAACGTCGATTGCCTACTTTAAGAAATTCATCAACTGTGTCTAAAAATTCATTCATTTCTTCTTGCGATATCGAACCAGACGTGTCGATGTACATTGCCAACTTTGGCAAGTCTCCTTCTTTTGTTCCGGGTGCTTTATTGCCAAATCTACGAGATTTTCTTGCCCATGAATATTTTCTATCAATACCCGTTGCCGATCTCTTAATTGCAGCTAAAATTAATTGACGATAATTTAATTCAGCTTTTCTTATTTTAATGTCTTCAAGAAGATCTTTGATACTAGATGGGAGATCGTCCCAGCTCATTGATTGCTTGACCATTGCGCGTTTTACAAGATCTTCTGTTGCATTTAGCACATCAGATTCTTCTGCATTGGCATGCCATTCATGACTGTCAAATTGCCTAGGCGCATTCTTTGCATCTCCATCTTGACCATCTTTATTATCTTCATTGTCTTCTTCTTCGTATAGTTCCATTAATTTCTCAAAATAAAACTCCATTGTCTTTCCATTTTGCCATGGAGTTTTTTTCTTACTTTTTTCATCTTCATCATAAAAATTCGATGGCAACATAGCGTGACCACAGCATAAGTCATTGGAACATTGAGCTCCTTGCTTCATCTCTTCTAAAGGAGGACATTGTCTACAACCTTGCGGTAGATTTTTAATCAATGTATTAATCGACATGTCGCCTGCGATATTTAACAAGCGTCTTTTATGATCACTTACCTTCATAAAAGGAACACGAATCAAATGTTTGTGAGTTATGTGACAGATTTCATGAATTAAAACAGCAACTCGCTGCTCAGGCGACAAAGCTTTGCAAAAAAAACGCGGATTTATAAACATCTCATATCGTGCGTTGTCTGGACTAAAACTAACACCCGCTGTTGGAACCATGTATGAATATTGAATATTCATCAACGAAAGCATAGCACCGTAAAATGTATGATATTTGTTTACTTCATAAAGTGCGGTTGCTAGACATTGTTTTTTTAGCTCTTCTGATGTGTCATCTTTTGCAACCATAACTAAAGCTTTTTTCTTTGTAACGCTATTGTCAGCGGTTGCAACTGCCTGAGTAGACATACATACCTCCATGTTTATTATTTAATAGAATCGGATTTTTTATTTCTCTGGAAGTCTTCGACTAAGAATCTCTAATACAGAATCTATCATTTTAGATGATGTTGCATCGTTTTTTGATGCATTAATGGTCTCAGCAAGTCTATCTGCAAGTATTCCAACCACTTCCTTAGGATGCAAACCGTTTGAAATTGCACCTTTTATTGAGTCATCTACGTTAGATGCAAAACGCCAAGCGACTAAGGTTTTACGATCAACTGTTCCATCTGGTTTTCTAAGAGGAATCACCTTGCCGTTTTGCTTTTTATCCATTTAAGTTCTTTCTGATTTAGAATCATTTTTTTTCTTAAGATAACTTCTACTTGGCATAAGTGGCTCAAGGGGTTTTTTAAAAATAGCATACTTTGGATCGTTTTCTTTTTCTTTTTCTATCTCTTGCTCAACGACTTTATCTCTATGCTGCGACCAGTGAACAAATTCTTCTGTATCTTCTTGTTTTTTTCTTATTGAATCTTCTAAAAACAAATAATATTCTTCTTGTTCTATGCGTTCTGTTTTATGCTTTTTTTTATTTCTAGACCCCATGGAGCACTCCCCTTTTTTACTTGTGGCTAGATATGTCTATCTTATCACAAGCTCGACAGAGAGTTATGTAATTATGCAAGATTTAAAACCTCCTTTAATGACACTGTTTGTGTTTTTGCAAATATTATGTTTTTCTATCTTAATAGTTTTTAATCTTGTTTTTCTTAATCTCATGTCTATTTTGTCAAAAGTATCAAAATGATTATTGTTTTTCCAATAATAAACTACATTATATTTAATGTTTTCCTCCTCTCCTCCTTCTTCCTCAATAAGGTCTTCATATACCTCAATCAACTCTTCATTCATTAGAAATCTCCATTAAATTATTTTTAATAAGATCAATGGTTTGAGGTGCTTCTTCTAATATTTGACGAAACTGTGTCCAGCCTCTAAAGTTTCTAGAAAAATAATCAAGCTCATCTTCAGGTATTGCTATATGCTCAAACGGCGAGGCGTGAATTGGTTTTGATTCGCCTAGTTGCAAAAATATTCTAAGGTCATTGTTTAAATCAGATGCTCCACCATCTATCTTGTCATAAGAAACACGCGCACATCTAGCGACTGATTTTACAATCAAGGACGATAGGAATTTTGGATCGCTGATGTCTCCTGCGTTTTTCTCATCTTCTGTCACAAAAGGCAAATGCATATCATTGTGATCTGTTTTTAAAATTGAGCAACTAGAATCTAATTGCTTTTTCATATTTTTAGCAAGCTCAGCCAATTCAGGTTGTGCGTCTTCATGATCTCTTAAAACAAAAAAATTGTCAAATTCAGTTGCTGTAACAACCATTTTCATGTGTACAAATGGTTCAAGTAATCTATTACAATGTTGTTTATGCACCCCAATGTCTGCCAGTGCTCTTGCACAGCTTATCATTTCATCTCTTGCCTTTCTCCAAATAATCTTTGCCTGTGCCTCTTGCTCGGGCAATAAATACTCAGATGCCTGCATCCCTTTTTTATTTTTAGAAAATCTGATTGGAAGCGCTGTGTCTTCTATAATTCTATCTACAAAAGTTTTAAGTGGTATTGCTCTAGAAGACGCAGCATTTCTAGAAAAAACTCTATGTGTCATTATTTCAGCATGGATAAAACGAGGATATATTAATACAAAGGTTGTTATTCTATTTCCAAAATTATTTATAGAATCTGCTATTATTTCTGATTTTATAGTCATTTTTTACCTACGTATTTATTCAATTATTCCTCTGACACTTTCTTCATTTGGGCGTCTGCTTTATCTTTTAAATAAAGCCATTTTACAACATAAGAAGAGCTTTCAACATTTGTAATATTTTTTAGAGATTTTAATTGTTTAAGTTGATCAGATGCTAATCCGGCATTATAGGCAACAAGAGCAGCTGCTGTATTTCCATTAAAATTATCAAGCAAAGCTTTAAATCTACATGCACCAACTAATAAATTGATATCTGGATTCTTAAGATCCTCTGGTCGAACATCATTCATTCCGCATCGTTCGGCAAATTCTTTTGCATATTTTGGAATTACCTGTGTCAACCCCACGGCTCCTGCGCTTGAGACAGCATCGGTGTTGAATTTTGATTCAATAGCTATCATTGTTACAAAATGCTTTTTTTCTTCTAAAGAAGAAAAAATATCATTAGAAACATTTACTATACTTCTTGCGATCACGTTCTTTTTTGCAAAAGAAGCATTGGTATTTACGATATTCATCATTAATAATACATAATTGCCTAAAACATGATCAGTATTTACTGATTCTTTTGATTGAATTGATGTTTTTTCAAAATTTACGTCTTTTTTTGGGTTTTCTTTTAAAGGACTTGCCCCTTTTGTTTCGCAAGATAGATTTATCATTGCCATTGATATCAGAATTGTTTTTGATAAAAGCTTCATTTGTCTTGTTCCCCTTTGCATCGCCAAACAGAGAGTCTTCAAATATTTTAGATCTCACATTTGATAAGCTTATTATTTTTTCAGATTCAATTGAGTTTATATTTATGGTTATTTCTTCTTTTTTATTTTCAGAACCACCATAAGATCTATTTCTATCATCTCTCAAATGAAAACGAATTTTAATATTACCTAATTTTTCATAATAAGATCTAGATACTTTTTTAGTTGATAGAAAAATCTTTAATAGACTATCTATTTTTTCAACAAGAATCTTAACAAGATCGTCTGCATTGGCGTGTTTGTTATATCTTACACGATACTGATCAAGTAAGCGCATATCTAATATAATTTTTACGATATTGTCGCTAACTTGATCCATGCGTGTCTCACTTTTTTACATTATTAAGTTTAATGTTTTGCTTAAGAATGTTCACAAGATCCGGATGTTTTTTGGAAAAATCTGTAAATGCATCATTGATATTTGTCTTTGCAGTTTTAATAATACACTCCTTGATTAAGGTCAATGCTTGATCAGAATTAATTACCTTTGCAACCTCCACCATTACATCTTCGCCGACCTGCTCCTCAGAAGGACTTGTACCTCCGTATGCCTTGATGAGAGATTCAACCGTGACAGCAATCATGTCGCCTTGATACTTGTCAGGTTGAGATTGTTGCTTGAGTTTGTTAAGAGCTTTCTTCTTATCGCTTAAAAGATCTTGAGCTGTTACAGGAGCATCATCGTGTACGAATTTCCAGAATTCAGCACCAGTATCTTTGCCTAAGATAGACAGGGCGATAGTACGATGTAGGGCTTTATCTTCTAGCGAGCCGGCTTCATGTGCTGCATTCAGCTGAGCCCATGTGCGTGGAGATACATAACGTCCATCTTTGCCAAGAGATGATGCGTCTTTGTATGTCCATGTCCCTGATTTGACAAACATTTGAATCGTATTGCAGAAGCTTTTGTTAGTCATATATTCTACAAATGTATTGTGATCATATTCTACGTCAAAAGACACAAAACGATTTCTAAGAGCAGTATCCATTGAATTAACATCATACTCAGCAGATTCCGGATTAATGCATGCGGCAATAATCCATCCATCTGGAAGACTATAATTATGAATTGTCCTATCTGTAAGAAGCTGCATCATTGTATTCATAATTGCAGTAGTTCCACGATTAGGCTCCTCAAGGAGAAGAAGGCCTTCTCCCTCTGTTGGCCAAAAGTCGGGAAGATGATGAACAGTTCGTTGACGACCGTATGGATCGACTTCACTAGAAGGAAAACCAATGATATCAGGGGCTTCCATGTACGCAAGACGAAGATCGATAAAACCAAAAGATGAATTCTTTTTTCGTTTTTGCTCTACCCATTGTTGACAAATTTGAGACTTGCCGATGCCTGCTGCACCTGCAAACAATGGATTAAAAATCTGACCTTTTTTACGAGCTTCATATGTAAGATCAAGGACTTCTACGATTCTGGATGGTTTCATGTCGCCTCCTTATGTTTTAAAATAGAATCGGATGACATAGCTATAAGAATATTGACATTTCCTCCTTCAATAGAAATAGAATCGGATTTACTTTTTTAGTATAACTTAATTTAATTTGCTGCAAATCAACGTAAGCAAACACGGGGATCCTTGTGATGAAAAAAGTTATTAGTCTATTTAGTACGTTTATTAGTTTAGCTTTTCCGCTTGTTTCAAGTGCTTCCTCGCCACAAGAGGTTCTTGTTCTCGATAAAGATAATCATATTCTTTTAAATGGAGAAATAAATTCAAAAATGTCAAGTGAGTTTATTTCTCAAATGTTGAAAACAAAATCTGACAATTTAGTTGTGTACATAAATTCTCCCGGTGGCTCTGTTATCTCTGGTATGAAAATTGTTCAAACTGCAAAAGATATTAAAGCAAATAATAGTAATTTAAAAATAACATGCTATGTTGACTTTGCGGCATCAATGGCTTTTGTAATAACACAAACAATATGCGATGAGAGAATAGTTGGTGAAACCTCTGTTCTAATGCAGCATCAAGCAACTTTTGGAGTACAAGGAAGAACCGGTGAAATAGCTGCAAGAACTGGTATGGTTCTTTCTATTTTAGATGTTATGGACTCTGCTCAGGCAAAAAGATTGAAAATCACAAAAGATGAACTTCGTAAAAAATCAAAAGACGAATGGTGGCTAGTTGGTAAAAATGCAGTAAAAAACAACGCAGCAGATAAAAAAGGCTCTGTTGTTTGCACTGCGGAATTGGTTGATTTAATTAAAAAAGAAACTCTAATAATATTGGGAGCAAAAATAGAATTATCATGGTCTAGTTGTCCGTTGGTTGAATATCCAGTTAAAATTGAAGTAAATAGAAAAGATATTTCACCAGAAGAAAAAACTAAAATAGAAAACAAAATCTATGAATCTATAGAAAATAGAAAAAAGATATTTACAACAAGTCCTTAATTCATAATGGCATCGGACGGACGATCTGGATCTCCGTCCATCATTAACTTTTCTACTAGCATAGAAGCCATTACTGATTTTGTTTTGTATCTTTTAGATACATTTATGTTCAATTCTGCATTGTTATTTGACAGTGATTCATATATTTTTTGTGCAAAATTGGTTATTTCTATCAAGCTTGCTAATTCTTCCGTCGTAAAATAAATCTCTACAAACCCTCCAGATTCAGAGGCGAATAGAGTTGGACGTTTAACCTTACCTGATAATTCATCCATCTATTTTGATTCCTCTTTTTCGAAGTTTTTCTAGCAAATCATGAGGAAGATTAGAATTATCAACCTTGATAGGTTTTTTCTCTCTTTTTTCCAAAGTAGAAAAATATAATTCACCTTCCGACAGATCCATTATACATCCTACCATGTTTACTAACACTTCTTGCCTGTTCTTTTTAGGTTCTATATATTCCAAGGTTTGTTTCTTGCCACCTCTAGCTAAAAACTGCTCAATCGTTTCTGCTTCTACAACCTGCTTGTCCATATATTCTCCTCGCATAGGTATAACAATGATGTTGAGATTTAACAGAGGTCGCCATGTCTGATAAAAATAAACTTGATGAACTTGTATCTACTGGAATAGATTGGGATAAGCGTAGAATCTATTTTGGAAGTATAGATTCGGGAGAGGATGGTGGTGAATTTTCTTGGCATACTGTAGAAAGAGCTATCAGAGCTATTCATAAAATGAGTGAAATAAATATAAATCCGATTGAAATTCACATGAATTCCGAAGGCGGCAATCCATATGACATGCTTAGACTCGTTGATGAGATTGAAGCAGCGCCTGTTCAAATAAAATTCATAGGCGGAGGTATGATTGCTAGTTGTGCAACATGGGTTATGGCCGTATGTGATCATAGGTATCTCCATAAAAACACAACTGTATTGGTTCATGATGGGAATGACGGAATATCTGGAACACATACAGATGGTCAAATTCAAGCACAGCATTTGAAAAAAATGCAGGATAGACTTTATGATATTTATGAATCAAATTCAAGAATGCCAAAGTCTTTTTGGCAAGATTTATGCCAAAGAGATTTATATTTAAAGGCAGAAGAAGCTGTTTTATTAGGTTTGGCTGATGAGATTATAGACTCAAGAAAACGTGGTAATGTAAGAAAATCTAGAACAAAAAGACTAAACGGACAACCAAACGCAAAAGAAATGCAAGATCTCATAAAAGACCTTTATAAAAGAATAGAAAGAAGTCGAGTACCAAAGCTTGCAATGAATGAAAGTAAAGAAGAATTTGATGATTCTTTAACTAATCCTTTTGAGGCTCAAGACAACCAATAGCTTTGTCATTATTATAAATGTAAATAACAGCAGGTAGTTTTCCACAAACCACCTCTGTTTTTATATTTTCATAGTTTTCATCTATAAAATTTTTATCATTTTGACTACAAAATTTATAAAATTCATTAATTATCTGCTCTTTGCATGGCAGCAATGGTAAGTTACAGTATCCTAGGTTTCCATAATTTCCATAATAACCAGTAGTTAAATCTAATACTTTGTATTTATACATTGTGCCAAATTTCATTTTTTGCTCCTTGTTAATAACAGTTTTAAATAACTTAGAACAGGCACTAAGGATTTGGCTTGGTCTTTATATTTTGAAGAGCCCATGCTAGACAAACTGTTGATGTCTTTTTCAAGACGATCAATGGCGGCTTCTAAATCTAAGCAATTAGGAACATCGGATTTATCTATTAAAATATATTCTCCAAGACTTTTGTTTTCAGGTTTTTGATTCATATTCTCTGATACCAGATGGGGTTATTATTGTTATCTTACATCTTTCTACGGGGAGTATTGTCCATTCGTATTCAAGTAAATCTATTTTTCCATCTTTAGATGCTTTTTCTAAAGCGAGAAGTAGCTCTTCCTCTTTTTCTCTATTTGAACAGATTTGATTAAATGTAGAATCGGAAAAAACTCCAGAAATTTTTAATTCATTCGCTATATGAGCAACAGATACTGAATATTTTGTTATATTTTTAATTACTTGTAATTTTCTTAGACTCTTCTTCGAAGGTACGTTTTCCGTGTGTTCCATAGTCAACCTCTAAACAATAGTTTATACCAGAAAAAGAAGACATGAACCTGATGGCCCATTCTAACGCCTCGTGTTCTTCGTCGAATCTTAACTCGGAAAGGCTGAAGCCTTTATCGGAGACGATAGCCCATGTATTTAGGTCCTTTGTCCTTTTTAGGACTATTCGTCTCATTATGTTTTCCTTACAAGTCGTCTTTGTGACGAAAACCTTCAAAAATTGGAAAACGTGGTCTGTCCAATGCGCCGCATGGTTGATGTCTGTACTTAATTATAGTACCAAGTAAGGTGTCTTTAGCATTCCAAAAATCAATTCTTTGCCGCTCGGTCAGCCCTGTTGATACTGCAAATTCTATTTTTGTATTAATATCTCTTACCAAAAAGGCGCCAAGCATGCCAGATGAAACCATACCATCTAGCGAGGTTGATCTTTTTGTTTTTCCAAAAGCATCCACTTCGATCGGATTTGTATTGTGCATCATTTCTTCTGTTCCAATTATCTCTGCTTCCGAATCAGTAAATCTTTTTACTTTTAAAAGCAATCCTTCTTTAAAAGAAGATCTACCAAATTTATAATGACCCTTTGGATCTCTCAACATCAAACCTTCAAAACCTAATTTAAAGCATTCTTCTTCATAGGCAGAGAGTTCTTCGTGACATCTTATTATTTTTTGCTCTACTGCTTTTAATGAAGGATGTATTTTTGAAATATCATTTAATGAACTGATTCTTTTTGCAAAAGGATCAAGTGGATTTGATATACAATCAAAAACATAATAAGTAAAATCAGGTTTTCCATCTCTACTCATTATGGCAGAAGATGATTCATTAAAAGAAAAACCAGATACAAGCTCGCCATCTAATGCAAAATCAATTGATAATTTTTCAAGCGTTTCTCTAATGTGTCGATTTGGTATTGGTTTAAATGTTCTAGAAACTAAAGAATTTGATTGTAAAATAGCTCGTATTCCATCTAATTTTGGACTTGCTATTAACGGATATTTTAATTTAACAAAATCTTCAACAGCAGAGGCAAGCATTGGACGAGTAATTATCATAAAAGCCTCCGTTTTATGGACAGTCATTAACCCTTTTTGATATTTTTTCAAGAATCTTAAAATCACCGGCTCCAGTTGATAGTTCCGTATCCCATTTGTTTTCTAAATACCATCTATAATAATATCTATTATTTGCTATTTTTTCAATTCTTACTCTATGACGAGACTTTGTCTCGCCATTGGGCAAATCAACAATCATTAAACAATCTCCAACATTGTATTTATGATTATTGTTAGACGGTGAATTTTTATCAAAATAAACACTAGTTGTCTTGCAACCAGTTAATAGCAAAAACACAAATAAAAAATGCATGTTTTATTTATTTTCCATTAAGTTTTCTTCTATTGTTTTTGAAAAATCATTAAATAACACAATTTGTCTAGCGTTTTCTATTGCGTTAGAAAGCAATTCTTCTTGAAAGACTGGTTCTTCTTTAATATCATAAATAGCACGACACAATGCTACTCTAAAATTATTTTGTGAAATTAAAACTTGATCTTGATTTGCTTTTTTATTTTCAGCATCATCTAACATCTGTGAATAATCATCACATGCTTTTTTAAGATACGGAGGAACTGTTATATTCCATGTTTTGAAAAAATCAAAAACAACAAAAACATCATCTGAGTCTGTCAAAACTTCTGCCAATGGCTCGCGTTGAAATTTATTATCATCGTCGTCATAACTAGTGCTCATAACAAATCTCCATTGTTGTTAATGATCATAGATTCGGATATTGCTTAAGAATGACAAGCAACGCATTCTTCGTTGCCCCTTGAAGAGATATCGGCTCTTAATACAGAACTAGAGCGAACATAATATAGTCCATTTAAACCTTTTTCATATGCCCTCATGTGAACATCGTGAAAATATTGAGGATCGACGTCTGCTGGGAAAAATAAATTCAAACTCTGACCTTGGCATATATATTTTTGTCTATCACCAGCAAGATCTATCAATGTGCGTTGATCTATTTCAAATGCTGTTTTAAATACATTTTTTTCATGGTCATTAAGAAAATTTAAATTTCTAACAGACCCACCGTCTTCTATTATACTTTTCCATGTTGTATCGTTGTCTTGAGATTTTGATGCAAGAAGAGATTTTAATTGTGGATTAAATTCAATAAATGTCCCTTTAGATGTTTTCTTTACATATGCATTGGCATTTATAGGTTCTATTCCTGCAGATACATTTCCAGATATTATTGAATTAGATGCGGTTGGTGCAACAGCTAATAAGTGAGTATTCCTCATACCTGTGTTTTTGCACCATTCAGGTTCTCCATAAACTTTTGCCATATCTTTGCTGGCTCTTAATGCTTCTTGTTTTAACCTTTTAAATATTGCTTTATTTAAAATAGAAGCTCTAAATTCATCTATTGCTGTCATTTCTAATTGCAAAAGAGTATGCCAGCCAAGAACTCCTAATCCAAGTGCTCTTCCTTTTGTAGCATGTCTGACCGCAGCCTCGAATCCAGGTCTATTTTTAGCTTTTTCTATAAATTCATTCATTGCACCTTCAAGAAGCCAAGTAGAAAGATAAACCGCATCGGTGTCTTTCCATTCATTCCATTTTGCAAGATTCATTGAACTTAAACAGCATACAAAAGTATGATCTGGATCTGTGTGTAAATATATCTCATTGCATATATTAGATGTATGTACTTGCAAATTATTTTTTACATATGCTTCTGGTCTGTTTCTGTTAACGTTATCAGTCATAAACCAATAAGGCTCACCTGTTTCTAGTCTTGTTTTGTACATTTCAAGACAAAAGTCTCTGGTTTTTTCATCGCCAGATTTTAGTTTTTCAAAAAAAGAATCATCAAGACAAACGCCATGGTGAAGATTTAGACATTGTCTGTTTACATCTCCCTCTGGTCTTCTCATTCTCATAAAGGAACTAATGTCGCCATGATTCCATGGAATATATACTGCAGCAGCTCCTCTTCTCATATTGCCTTGAGACACGCCGATTATTGTTGAATCATATACTTTTGCAAACGGAATAAGACCTTCTGTTGTTCCGCCAGTAGCTATTTTAGCTCCTGCAGGTCTTATGTCGCCCATGTAGACGCCGACACCTCCACCGTATTTTGATAACATTGCTAATTCATGATTTTTTGTAAATATATTATCAGTTGAATCTCCAACATGTATTGAATAACAACTTATAGGAAGACCTCTTTCTGTTCCCATGTTTGAAAAACACGGAGTAGATAAACAAAGCCATCCATTCCACATTATGTTAAAAAACTTATTTGCAAAGTCGGGTCTGTCTAATCTATTTGCGGCTGACACTGCTACACGTAGCCACGCAGACTTTGGGGTTTCATTATCTAACAAATAACCACCGCGCAAGGTTTGAAAGCCAGGTTCTGTCAACCACTGCGGAGCTTCGCCCGCTGCCTTCAACTCTTCTAATTTCATACGTAGGTCCTCTTGTCAAAATTTACAATATCCCATGATATGTGGCCTTTAGAGTAGGCAGTTGGTTTTACTGCAAAAAAATCAGCATGCTCACCACCGCTGACCATAATATCGAACCAATTTGTTATGCGATTAACAGATTGCATATCGATATTTTTCCAGTTTCTTTTAAGACCAAGATCTTCTAATTTAGTATTTGCCCTAAATCGTATATATGTCTTAAGATCTTTAGAAGACAATCCCTCAATCTCTCCATCTGAGAAAACAGAATCTATGTAGTCGTCTTCAAGATCAACTGTTTCTCTTGCCGAATTTATTATTCTTTGTCTAAGCTCTTCTGTCATTAATTCTGGATGCTCTTCTATTAATTTTCTAAACAACCAACATCCAGCTTCTGAATGAAGAGACTCGTCTCTAACAGACCATGCTACTATATTAGCAACACCCTTTAATTTGCCAAATCTAGAAAAAGACATTAATACTGCAAAAGAAGAAAAAAGAGATACGCCTTCTGTAAAAGCAGAAAACACAGCAAGACTTACTGCTTTATCTTCAAGTGTCTCAGAGCAGGTTAACGTTTCTGCAAGTCTGTGTTTCTTTGCTCTCATAGCGGGATCATTAAGAAATGCCTCATACTCAGATAGAGGAAGACCTAAACTTTGAGATAAATAATCATATGCCCAAATATGCACAGCTTCCATTCCGCCGTTTTGACATGCCATTTGTTGTATCTCGGGATGAGGAAACCACTTTGCAACATACCCAGACCAATATTCTTCTGCATCTATTTCTATAGTTGTAAACAAACGAAGAATTTTTATTACTGCTTTTTTTTCTGTTTCTGTAAGATTTTGATTATAATCTCTTATGTCCGCAGCCATAGAAACCTCTGTGGGGATCCAGTGGGCCATTGCTTGTTTTGTAAAATACTCAAACGCTTCTGGATATCTAAATGGACGATATGCTGCCCTTGGTACCGTTAGCATCATAGGCCTTTCTTTAGAGAAGACAATACTCCTAGAGGCAAAACTCTCATGAGAAATCTTCTTTTTTAGTTTATTGTTTTAATGGGATAAAGATTTAAAGCAGCATTTTTATTAAGATGGGGATTTGTTGAAAACATTTTTCCTCCTTGCTGCCTATGAATCTAATTGTACCTCTTTTATAGGTTAGACTATGTCTTACAAGGTATAAGATGATTAAGATTTACTGGAGAATAAAATGCCATTAATAGCAGCAAAACTAAAGTCAGCAATAAAAACAAGAGTTTACAATGCTCTTGAAAAAGAATTTTCAAGTGATGCAAAAGACAATCCAAAAGCAAAAGAGTATTGGAAAAAATTAGCTTCTGCAATTTCAGAAATGGCAGAAGACATAGTTGATACATTGCAACAAGATGCACAAGTTGCCGCCGGCATACAAGTTGTTGTAAATCCTGGTCAGGTTGTGGCAACGCCAGCTGGTCCTGGTTCTACTTCAACTCCAGGAACAGCCAGCACAACCTCACCAGGTAAGATTATTTAATTCTATAAGAGCGCAAAACTGATTCGTTATTTTTTCTGCGTTCTTCTTGCATTTTCTTTTTCTTTTCTTCAAAAGAAGAATCAATAATGTTTTTTTCACAATCGCAATCAAAAATAGTATTAAATGAAATTTCTTCTTTTGAAGAAACACTTTCAATATCACCAGAGTTCTTCTTCTTGAATTCCAGAATCTTCGCTGTCATTTAAATCTTCCTCCATCGAATCCACCGTGTCCTTTAAATCCCATAAACAATTGGACACCTTAACCATATTGGATTTCAACTCCCCATCTGCCGATGGGTTGCTTGCAAAAAAATCGGTCATCATTTCTAACATCTTAGATATAAGATAACTTTCTTTTACTTTTTTCATTTCCATGCTCTGCCAATAAAAGCATTTGTTTGTCTTTGGTTTTCTAGTTCTAGTTCTTGACTTGTTATTTTTTGTATATCATTACATATTTTTTGTTTATTTTCACCATCTAATTTTAAATACATATTTATACAATAATCAATTATCATGCACATATCTGGCGTTAGGACAGTGGATGAAACAACGCCGCAGTCTACAACATGCCAATTGTGGCATATTTTTTTACACAAAACTACTGCGGTTCGTCTATTGATTTTATTTGTTAAACTATATTTAATAACAGTTGTCGATAAGACTTCCACTGAATGTTCGTCATCTGCAATGCAAACTACGTTTGTAAAATGCATATAGATATCCTCCAACAAGGATATATTGGAATCGGAAAACACTTACAATGTTTTAGAACTAAAACCTAAAAACATAAAAAGTCTTTTTAACAAAGAAGGAGGTTCTACTTCAGTTTCGTACATTTTACTTAAATGTTTCAATGAAGCAAGTTCTAATGAAAGACTAGTTTCAACAAACTCAATCGCACGCGTGTGTTCAACTGAGCCATCGAAATTTGATACCAAAAACTGTAATCTTTCTAAAGTTTCTTTTAAACTTGACCTAGAAGAAGAAATTGACTTAAGCAATTCAGATTTGAGAGATACTTTATTTTCCATCGATATGTCCTCCGTTTTTGATTTGTTTTATGTTTTCATTCATAAAATTTGCTTTTGTATAATATGCAATTTGCTTTACTTCACTTTCGCTATAAAAAGAAGGTTGAATCATATGTTTGTTTTTAGACGATTTTTTTGCTTTAGATGCAACATTATCTATATAGACAATTGCGATCCAATAAAGTACCATAAATAAAAATATATACAACACTATATCCATTATTTTTTCCTACATTGAATATGTCCAAGATACAGGCCTTTATTATCTAATAAAGAAGTAATTGTTTTGTTTTTTTGTGAACAGTTAACTATTATCTTTCCAGATTCACAAGCCAAAATAACAATTGGTTTAACTGGTCTAACTTCCACGGTGGGAGAGATACATCTTTCGAGATGAACAGAAACATCTGCAGAATAAGGACTACTCATTGCTATTGTAAAAGTATGAATTAATGTTGTTATCATTTTTGTTTTGAAACCTCATTCATTGAAATAGCAAGACTTTTTGCTCCCGCGGCAGCACCTGCAATGTATCTGGGTATGCCACCTAACCACATTGCAAAAAGTATACTTGAGTCTATGTTAAACAAAACAAATAAAAGAACGGATAAAAGACCATCTATTAATAGATATTTGCCTAAATTATGTAGTATTAAATTTTTCCAAAAACCTATTATTATTTTCTGCAGACCATCTTCATCCATTTAAGAACCTCTGTTTTGAATTGACAACATTTTTTTATTGTTCCAATATTTTGCATTTTTTACTGTTCTAAGAACATCATTTAAATAATTAACAAAAACTTTATTATTATTATCTTTTGCAATAGAAACAATAGCTGATATTGATTCTTTATCTCTAAAAGATTTGACAATAAATTTATCATTTATCAATCTAACTTTTAGATTTTCTTTTTGGATCTTTTCAATTTGTTTATTTGACAATTCAAACATTTTGTTATTTTTCATAGAAATATCCAAATAACAAATTTTTGTCATTACATTTCTCCCCAAAGAGATATTACATTATTTTTAGAAACACATTGTCCATCTTTCATTTTTAATACAGCTGGACCGATTATCGTAATTGGAGCAAGCATAAATAAAACATCATTTACATGAGAGTGTACAGCTATCCAAATTGGAGTAGAGTTTTCTACTTTATAAGTAAACAAGTTAATTGGATTCTTTACATCAATAAAGACACATTTATTATCCAACATCCTGAGATCTAAGATGTTGCTTACCAATGAATCATACATAGGCGCACATGATTTGCACATCAAGTACATTGAATTATTAGTAACATCATGACACAATGTTGCTATTTCTAGCACGCATTCAAACGCGTCCATATAAAGCATCTCTGCTTCTACAGAGGCAATTTGTTCAGTGTTTTTACACACACTTAACAACTCGCCATAGGTTATTGTATCGTTTACAGATATCACCGTGTGCATTTCGTATTCGTTACTGGATTTATCAATTGCATTTTCGAGCATGTAGTTGTTTCCCTAAGTAGTGTTAATCTTGCATAATTAATATAAGAACAATCTAAAGTAATTGTATTGCACTCATACACAGAGTTTACGCTTTCATCTATTAAAATTAGATGATTTCCACATACTTGTTTTATATAGCATAAGCTTAGAAACGAGATGGTTAAATAAATATTTATGTTTTTCATTGTTTCTCCATGTATTTTACAAATTATTTTTTCTGACTTAAATCTTTAAAAGTATCTTCATGAGTTAGAATTAAATCTAAATCATGTTTTTCATTTGGTAATCTTTTAATATCAAAAAGTTTTTTAACTAAAATTTTCCAATAACTACCGTAATCTTCTTCTTCCATCATGTATGGATTCATAAGATCTAAAGAATTTACTGTAGTATGATCTTGACCAAGTAGACAATGACCAAGTTCATGAAACACCAAACCTTTCATAGAAAGAGAATCCACATCCGCAAAGCCCTTTAAAATCTGAACTGTTCTAGGAACAGACAGAGTTATTCCATAAAAACATCTTCCAACTACATTTGGGCTATCATTGAAGGCATCGACATATTCAACTTTATTTAAAGCAAGAAGCCTTTTTTCACATTGAATAGTAAACTCACCGCCAACTAAAGAACACATTGAAACGAATTCAACTACGTGTGAATATAATTCTTTATCAACTTTTACATTAGTAAATAAATGATTAATCATTCTTTGTTGAGTGTTTTCTTTATCATATTTTGTTGAAGGCGGAGGTGATACTGTTTTTTCATCATCCAATGATCCACATGCTGTTAAAAACAAACTTAGAATTATAATTGTTTTTATTTTCACAAATTAAATCTCCAATAGCTTTTTTTCTAAAACATTATTAATTGCCTGATCAACGTGACATGGGGCAAAGGTTTTGATTTTATTCTTTTTGTCTTTATCTCTCATTGTTATAGAAACAGCATATATGGTGTTTTTCCATTCATCAGTGTCTTTCCACCAATTTCTGTAAAAAACATAATTTATTTGCACCGAATTGCCATTGCCAGTCAGTATTAGTTTTTTAGTAAATGTTCTTTGTTCATACTTTTTTTCTTTCAAATCTGATTTAAAATAAGATACTTTTGCTAATAATTCGTTTAACAAATCTGACTCTTTGACTTTTAAAAGTAATGAAATATATTTTACTTCTAAACTGTTTATTTTTATATGACATCTGTGATGTAGTTTCATTTTACAACCTCTTTTTCAATTAGAATCGAAAAGACTATATTAATTCTATTTGTTTAAGAAGTTTTTTAAGACTTTCAATTGCAGATTCTGGTGATCTTGCAGATATTTGAAAATTTGTTAATGTTTTTTTATAAGCTGTATAATTAGCACTACATGTTGCAGACGCTATCCACTCATTTGTATCTTCATCAAAGAAAATACTAATACTTATGTCTTCTTTACTTATTCGCACTTTATCTCCATAGCGTAACCATTTTCAGTAGTATATGCAAATTTTATTATTCCAAATTTAGACGCAAGATTCTGACAACCGCTGCATGGATATGCTATTGCTGGTCGTCCGTCTTTTGATTTTCTATATGTAACCATTATTAATTTTCTTCTATCAGATTCAGATAAATTAAGAAGAAAATTTCTAGCTTTTGCAATTGCATTTGCTTCAGCGTGCACGGTCACTGGCCTTCCATATATATCATGATTGCACAGTGGGTGAGTTTTTGTTATATTGTTACAGCCAGTAGATACAAGATGATTTTTAAAAAATAAAGCAGCACCAATTTTATATTGATCGTGTTCAGCTCTTTCGCTGGCATCGATTGCTGGTTTAAACACTCTTGGCAACAAGTTTTCCATATCTCCTCCACTCACGCCAAAGCATACTCTTAGTGCCTGATAGTTGGCTTAGCCTACCATCATAAAGATGGTAGGCCCGGGTGGAATTGAACCACCTACCAACTGCTTATAAGGCAGCTGCTCTGACCGGTGAGCTACGGGCCTATTTATCTTTTACTCATTGAAGTAATCAATAAGTAATTCATTAAGCATAAATATCTTCAGGTTCTTGAAACCAAAAATCTTCTTCTACTGCTTTATAATATTCGTTGTACATATCTTCAAGACAATCATGATCTTCTGCATAAACCACATTGCCTGCATTGTATAGTTCTTCGATGCCATCTGTTCTTAAGACTTCATTTCTAATCTCATCCAAAAATCTTGCACTTGCCTGGTCAATGTGTCCGCTTGTTACATAATCTTGAAATTTATTTTCTGGATTATAAGGAACACACAATGTTCTTGTTGCATAGCTCATTAATTCATAAGCAATACTTCTTTTCATATATCCTCCTTCTTATGAAGAAAAATAGAATCGGATTTTACTAATGAGCTAATAATGAATTATTTATTTACTGGATTTTTTATAGCAATTTTTTTGTTACCAATTTTAACAACTACTACGTTGATTTTGCCTTCTTTTTTAGAATCTTGGACAATGCCTTTTCTAAATTGCTGACGTGCCATTTTGTATCCTTAATAAGTTAAATTTAATAATTTACCAATCATAACTAAAACAGGATGCTCTGCTTGCATGCAGACTGGGACTAAAAAACCAGGAATCCCAGGAAAGTCATCTATACATTTCTCTGCAGCATGTAGTAAAAATTGATAACCCACATACGCCATGAGTTTTGTAAAAACAATTCCAGATAAAAAGCATAATACATATTTTTTCAAAGGTCTCATTAAGATCTCCATATATCTAATTCAAATAAATTATACTTTCTATATCTATGTGTTTTGGGTAGTCTTTCATGGTAGAATTAACTTTTTAAATTACCACGTTTAAGACGATGGCGAATTAGATTATATAGAAATCTACTTATTTCAACTGCAAAACCGATAAAGATCATGTATAAACAAACTTTTAACAGTAAAAAAGATATTCCCACAAAGTTTATAATATAAACAAAAACTTCCATAAATACCCTTAATATATGGTAAAAAAATAAACTATTACCAATATGAGTCCTATTAAAAACAACTCGTCCATATTTATCTCTTATAAGAATCGGAAATATATTAAACCATTTGCTATGATATATTTATTATACATACATTGAGGCAAATATGGCATATTTATCTAATAAATTAAAAAGAAGAATAGTTATTGCCGTTACCAGTGAGAAATATGGTAAAGAATTGATAGATGCCATAGAGGGCGTGTCAAGTAGCAGTGTCGGTCCACAAGGTCCGCAGGGCGAACAAGGTCCAATTGGGCCGCAAGGGATTCAGGGAATTCAAGGTCTCACTGGCCTACAGGGTGTCCAGGGCCCCAAGGGAGATCAGGGCGTTCAAGGACCACAAGGTTTACAAGGAGAGACTGGTGCAGCATTAACTGTTATGGGATCATATAACACTTTACAAGATTTTTTAAGTGGGGCTGGTAGTTTAGCTGGGGACCCTGGTGAAGCTTGGATAATATCATCAGATGGTTCTTTATATGTTTGGAATGTTTATACTTATTCGTGGACAAATGCAGGATCGATTCAAGGACCTCAAGGCCCACAGGGTCTGCAGGGGATTCAGGGACCAAGTGGAGCACAAGGCGCACAAGGTGAAGTTGGCCCACAAGGTCTTCAAGGTGAACAAGGCGTCCAAGGTCTCAAGGGCGATAAAGGCGATCAAGGCGACGTTGGTTCAACTGGTCCTCAAGGAACTCAAGGTCCTCAAGGTCCTCAAGGGCCTCAGGGAATTCAAGGTATTCAAGGTATTCAAGGTGCCACTGGTCTTCAAGGTGCCAAGGGTGACAAGGGCGACCAAGGAGAAGTAGGTCCTCAAGGTCCTCAAGGTCCTCAAGGTATTCAAGGCGCTACTGGTCTTCAAGGTGCCAAAGGCGATAAGGGTGATCAAGGTAACGTTGGCTCAGCAGGAGACAGGTACCACACCACTTCGTCGTCGTCGTTTACTATTCAAAACAGTGGTCAGTTTACAGTAACTACAGATGATTTAGATTTAGACTATTCTATAGCTCAAACTGTGATTTTGGCCTATGATGCCAATAATCACCAACATGCTTCTGTCGTTAGTTACAACCCGTCGACTGGCGAGTTGGCACTAGACAGAACAGATTCTAGTGGCGCTGGTACTTATAGTAGTTGGAGTATTAATTTAAGTGGAGCTGTCGGTATCAAGGGCGATAAGGGCGACCAAGGAGAAGTAGGTCCTCAAGGTCCTCAAGGTCCCCAAGGCCCTCAAGGTGTTCAAGGTGCCACTGGTCTTCAAGGCGCCAAGGGCGATAAGGGCGACCAAGGAGAAGTAGGTCCTCAAGGTCCTCAAGGCCCTCAAGGTACCCAGGGCGCCAAGGGCGACCAGGGCGACACAGGTCCTCAAGGTGCTCAAGGCGACACAGGCCCTCAAGGCCCTCAAGGCCCTCAAGGTGTTCAAGGTGCCACTGGTCTTCAAGGCACCAAGGGTGATAAGGGCGATCAGGGCGACACAGGTCCTCAGGGCGATCAGGGTGACACAGGTCCTCAAGGCCCTCAAGGTGTCCAGGGTGCTCAAGGTGTCCAGGGTGCTCAAGGTGTCCAGGGTGCCAAGGGCGACCAGGGTGATAAGGGAGATCAGGGAGACACAGGTCCTCAAGGTCCTCAAGGCCCTCAAGGCCCTCAAGGTGTCCAGGGTGCTCAAGGTGCCACTGGTCTTCAAGGTACCAAGGGTGATAAGGGCGATCAAGGAGAAGTAGGCCCTCAAGGCCCTCAGGGTCCTCAAGGTACTAAGGGAGATCAGGGCGACACAGGTCCTCAAGGTGCTCAAGGCGACACAGGCCCTCAAGGTACCCAGGGTGCCCAGGGCGATAAGGGCGACCAAGGAGAAGTAGGTCCTCAAGGTCCTCAAGGTCCTCAAGGCCCTCAAGGCCCTCAAGGTCCGCAAGGTGCCCA
>Ga0194129_10000133_pt1 | contig 148909 bp, 118 predicted proteins | sample TA2KigCa35mmetaG_FD_150862 | JGI IMG/M metagenome (GOLD analysis project Ga0194129, IMG submission 150862) | Freshwater microbial communities from Lake Tanganyika, Tanzania - TA2015038 Kigoma Deep Cast 35m | ecosystem: Environmental > Aquatic > Freshwater > Lake | place: Tanzania: Lake...
CCCCAGGTTGCGGTTGTGGTAATGCAGGGGTTGCCGGCCTAGGCGGTCAAGGTGGTACCTGTGGCCAATCCGGCGGCGGCGGCGGCGGCGGTCAGTTCGGTGGTGGCGGTGGCTACTACGGTGGTGGCGGTGGCGGCTCTAGCTTTGCTAGTGCAACCCGCACGTCAAACACAACCCATACCCAAGGCTTCCGCTCTGGAAATGGTCAAATTGTAATCTCGTACAACGTAACCCTTGTTTGCGCTAGCCCGCGCGTTCCTGCCGTTATTTGGTTGGATTCTTTGCCAGCTCCTACAGCGGGTGGAGATACCGCCTTCTGCGGAAATGGCTCTGCATCTTTGACCGTAACTGGACCCAACGGTAACTACGCTTGGTACGATGCATGGGGAGGAAATTTGGTGAACATTGGCCAAAACTGGACCACTCCAAACCTGACCCAAACCATCAATTACCATGTTAATTACAAGGTGAACGGATGTCCTTCTAAATTTGATACCGCTAAGGTTACCATCAACCGTATTCCTTATGCATACCTAACCGACCCAGGCGTTGTTTGTGTTGGCAATGGTTTGGTGGATCTTGGTTTTGATCCCCCACTTTTAGCCGACTCCAAAACATTCACCACTTGTGGTTACAATGGAGATTTTGGTCCTACCCAAGGAGCGGCAGACAGCACGTATGGTCCAGGGTTCGTTTCTGTTCAAAACGGAATACAATTGTGGACTGTTCCCTACAATGGTGTTTATGAATTTATTGCTGCCGGAGCCGATGGGTCCTATGGTGGACTTAATCCATCAGGGTATGGCGGAGGTGGCCGTGGTGCCATTATGAAAGGAAAATTCCAATTGACAGCGGGAACCGTTTTGAAGATTCTGGTTGGTCAACAAGGTAAGCACGGAACCAGTGCAGGCGGTGGCGGCGGAGGCACATTCGTGGCTACGTCAAACAACACTCCTCTTATTGTGGCCGGTGGTGGTGGTTCTAACCGTTCTGGTGCGAGTTTGAATTTGCCCATGATGGATGCGGCTACGGCACCCTGTGGAAGAACAGGAACAGGTGGCACAGGCGGTTGCGCTGGAAATGGTGCACCCTATGCCAATGCTGGCCCTGGAGGTGCTGGCTTCTTAACCGATGGTCCACAAACTTCAGACACCCGTGCTATGTGCAACAAAGACGTGGCCTTGTCTTTCCTAAATGGAGGGCGCGGTGGAAAATTGTTGTACACGTGTGGAACAGCCCCAGCGAATTTGGTTTTGGGCGGGTTTGGTGGTGGAGCTGCCTCCGGTTGGGGAGGCTCTGCTGGCGGTGGCGGTTATTCCGGCGGCGGTTCAGGCACCAATTCAACCGTCGGTTATGGAGGTGGTGGCGGATCCTATCTAGCTCCTACCGCTTTTGATGTTGCTACTTCAGACGGACTTTATGATAACCTATCTCAGTTTAATAACGGTCCCATTGTTAACCTTGCTTCGGTTAATCAAGGTCAAGGCTATTTGATTGTTAATTACAGCATCCCTCAGCCTTCCGATACCAACGGCGTTTGGTCTGGTGTTACCATTACCGACTCTGTTCAAGGTTTGTTTGATCCTCAATTGGGTGTTCTAGGCAACAACACCGTAGTTTACACCGTAAACAACAACGGCTGTACCTTCACCGATTCGCTGATCATCAACGTGGTTCAAGGTCCCGATGCCTCTATTACTACGGCTTCTACTCAACTTTGCGATTACGACAACAGCATCAGCCTTGCTGCCCTAAACAGCGGCGGCAACTGGGCTGGTAACGGTGTAAGCGTAGTTGGAAACAACGTTAGCTTCGACCCAGGTTCAGTAACCGCCGGTACCTACCAGGCTTACCACAGCATTCTAGATACCATCACCGGTTGCTTGAGCACCGACAGCGTTCAAATTGTGGTTAACCCCACCCCCAACGCTACGGTTTCTGGCCCGAATGTTATTTGCTCGGCCGACGCACCCTTTAACCTTAGCCCTGTTACCAGCGGTGGCGTGTTTACCGGTGCCGGAATAACCGATACCCTAACAGGTCAGTTTACACCGAACTCGAACTTGGTGGGCAGCACTATGGTGTACTACAATGTAACGGCCAACGGATGCGTAAACAACGACAGCACCCAATTGACGGTGTTTTTATCGCCCAACGCCAACATCAACAATGCACCTCAGCAGTTGTGCGCCAATGCCGGTTTGGTTCAGTTGATTCCAAGTCAGCAGGGCGGTAGCTGGTACGGAGCCGGAATGGCGAATCCGAACAGCGGAGTGTTTGATCCACAATTGGCAGGAACAGGAACCGCCCAGGTGGTGTACCTGATTTCGAATGCGAATTGCACCAACAGCGATACGGTGAGCATTGTGGTGAATGCCTTGCCAACGGTGAGCGTTTCTCCCAACACGATTCAGCAAGTCTGCGCGGGTTCCACCTTGCCATTGACGGCCTCGGGAGCAAGCAGCTACCAGTGGTTGAACAACGGCAGCCCAATTAGCGGAGCCAACACGGCTACGTATGCACCATCAACAGCGGGTTCCTACAGCGTAGTGGGCGTTGATGGCAATGGTTGCTCATCGACTTCGTCAGGAGTACAAGTGAACGTAGCTCCGAACCCAGTTGTTTTGCAGGTGAATGCCCCAACGGTATGCCAGGGCACAGCAACGGCCTTTACCCAAACTTCGGCCATAGGCCAAGGCGGTTTGATTACGGGTTACAACTGGGATTATGGAGACGGCAACACCGGCACCGGGTTTTCGTCCAACCACGTATATGCGGCACCAGGCAGCTACACCGCACAATTGATTGTGGTAAGTTCTGCGGGTTGCAGCGATACGCTAACCCAAAACGTAACGGTTCATGCCAGCCCCGTGTTAGACTCGGTATTGGTAACCAACGCCTGCTTCCCGAACCCAACGAACTACCAGGCTTTTGTGTCGGGAGTAACGGTGGGCAGCTATCAGTGGAACTTTGGCAACAACGCCTTGGGCAATGGAGCCAACGTAACGCATACCTATGGCTCTGCGGGTACGTATTACTACCAATTGGTGGTAAACTCAACCCAAGGCTGCTCAACGGTTCAGAATGGAACCGTGGTGGTTGAAAACCAACCCACGGCGAAATTCCTACCTGCGGCAGGTTGTACCAACCAGCCTCTAACCTTAGTGAATACCTCCACTGGAAGTATTACGGGGTGGAACTGGAATTTCACGACCGGCACGGCAAATACGCAGAATCCGGCGTACACCTTTACCCAGCCAGGAACCTACCCTGTAACCCTAACGGTTAACACGGCAGGAGGTTGTACGGATTCGCATACCGAGTTGGTAACCATCCATGCTACGCCTGATGCTACGTACACCGGTACGAACCAAGGTTTGAATTTGGTTCAGTTTTCGCCCAGCAACCTAGTAAATCCAGGCAGCTATTTGTGGACCTTTGGCGATGGAACATCGAGCAACTTGAGCAGTCCGTTGAAGCAGTATGCGGTATCTGGAACGTATCAGGTTTGTTTGACCATTTCTGCCAATGGGTGTCAGAATACCAACTGCCAGAACCTTGAGGTGCGCGATATCACCTCAATAGGAGAGGCAAATGGCGACGGTGTTGTGTTCAGCGCCTATCCCAACCCTGTGGTGGATGCCTTTAATGTAAACATCGAATTGACTTCAGCCTCTAGGGTTGTGATGAAGGTGTTCGATATTGCAGGCAAGGAAATTGCTGCTGTAGATGCGGGCACCCTTTCTGCCGGAACAAACAGGTTGTCAATGAGTGCAGATGCATTGGGGATGGCAGAAGGAGTGTATGTAATAACCTTGTACGTAGAAGGGCAGCCGTTCAGCCTGCGCTTGGTTCGCACAAAGTAATATGTAGGTAATTTAGATTTGACGGGAGGCGAGAAATCGCCTCCCGTTTTTTTTTGCTGTGGTGCCTGTTTTGGGGCGTTGATGCACTACAGCACAGGGCGGCACCCAAACACAGGGCTACACCCAAACACAGGGCTACACCCTGTGCTTGGGTATTGCGCCCTTTCAGGGCTGGGCGGCTCGGTGCATATAGGGGGCAATTTCGCCTCGAAAACAAAACATTCCTGCATTCGTGGCTAAACCCAGGGCTACACCCTGTGCTTGGGTATTGCGCCCTTTCAGGGCTGGGCGGCTCGGTGCATATAGGGGGCAATTTCGCCATGCCTATGCTTTTTTGAAAACTATTTTAAAACTGAAATGGATGTTTTTGTCTGTTCCTTATTAAAGGGAGCCGGGTTGTTGTTGCTTCCAACCCACTTTTTGGCATTTAAATGGAGGAAAAACAAGGTGAACCTTTAATTTTAAAAATTTTAAATAGCTTATAATTAAAACAATACATATTTTTTACTCCCAAATTAACATTGTGTTGTGAATATTCTATTTAATTTTTTTTAACTTGGCGCTTCGTAAACTATCTTAAATCAAAACCACAACAATCATCTCTAATCGTTAACAAAAATGTCTATGAAGAAAGGAATTACTCTTCGACGTTGGTTCAATCGTCTTTCGCTGCTTGCAGCGTTGATGGTAGGAACCATGGCCCAGGCTCAATGTCCGACACCCTCGGCTTTGAGTTCTGCCGCAACCTGTGGTCAAGCGGCCACCCTTACGGCTTCTGGTTCAACGGGTTTGTACCGCTGGTACAATCAGCCTAGTGGCGGCTCGGTGCTTGGCACCGGCGCATCGTTTACCACGCCGGCCATGTTTGCCCAGGCTACCTATTATGTAGAGGCGGTAAACAGCTACAACAACCCCAACTGCATTAGCCCTCGGGCCGCCTTGGTGGTAACCGTAAATCCCTTGGCCATGCCAACGGGTACGGGTGCTACCGTAACCTGCGGCAGTTCGGCTACCTTGACAGCTTCGGGCTCCACCGGCTTGTTCCGTTGGTTCTCGGTGCCTACAGGGGGAACCGTTTTGGGTACAGGAGCAAGTTTTTCTCCGCCCAGCACCTTGCAAACCACAACCTATTATGTTGAGGCAACCAACAACCTGAACCCTTCGGCTACGGTTACCTTTAACTATACAGGTGGTCAGCAAAACTGGACTGTTCCAGCGGGTGTATTTAGCCTACAGGTAACCATGGAAGGCGCCGAAGGCAGCCGCAACACCAACTACAACAACCGCGGAGGTTTCGGCGGTCGTGTGGTTGCCAACTTGGCGGTAACTCCCGGTCAAACCATTGCCATTTTTGTTGGTGGCTGGCCTGGAAATGCTCAATCTTCAGGTGGTTACAACGGTGGTGGTAACCAATTCTGGGGAACCTCTTGGGGTAATTCAGGCGGTGGCGGTACCGATATTCGGATTGGAGGCACAGGCCTTAACAACAGAGTAATGGTTGCCGGTGGCGGCGGCGGCGGCGGATGGAACTGCGGTGTAGATGGTTCTCGCGGTGGTGATGGTGGTGCAGCAACAGGCGAAGATGGCTACTACTGCAGCAGTACTGGAAATACCAGCTACACTGGTCGTGGAGGTTCGCAAAGCGCTGGAGGAGCTGCCGGTGGAAACTGGTGCTGCCCGCAAGCAGGAACTGCCGGACAAGGCGGACAAGGTGATTATCGTGGTGGCGCTGGTGGTGGCGGTTGGTTTGGTGGTGGTGGTGGTAGCTACGGCGGTGGCGGTGGCGGATCCAACTATGCTGACCCCGTATTGTGTACCAATATTGCCCATACCCGCGGAACACGCCAAGGTCATGGAGTTGTTACTTTCAATTATACTTCTCCCTTCTGCACGAGCAACCGGGTTCCTGTTCTCCTAACTGTTAACCCTCTTTCTGCTCCTACAGCCAATTCCATTAATACCACTTGCGGCAGCAACATTACCGCTTCGGCTTCTGGTTCTACCGGCTGGTACCATTGGTTCGCTGCCCCAACAGGCGGCTCGCCTTTGTCAACCCAGTCCAACTACGCTATGTCGTTTGTAACTCAAACCGACACCCTATTTGTTGAAGCGGTTTCTGATCCAAACCCTTCGGGCACTCAAACCTTTACTTATACTGGGGGCCAACAAACGTGGACTGTACCTGCTGGTGTTTTTGCCGTTACTTTTGATGTTCGTGGCGCCCAAGGCGGAACGAATTCTTGGAACGATGGCGGACTTGGTGGCAAGGTTACAGGACTTTTAGCGGTAACCCCCGGTCAGGTTCTGAATATTTACGTGGGAGGTCAGCCTGGTTCAGGTGGATGTTGTATGGGTATTACCGGCCCAGCAGGTTGGAATGGTGGAGGAACAGGCTATGCTTACTACAGTGGTGACCAAGCACGCGGTGGTGGCGGAGCCTCTGATATCCGTATTGGTGGTACAACCCTGAATAACCGCGTAGTCGTTGCCGGTGGTGGTGGCGGTGCGGGTGGCCAATATTGCAATGGCAACCAAGATAAAGGTGGAGCCGGTGGCGGTTCAGGAACAGCTGGAAATGGTTTGGTTTGCAATGGTTACAATAACTGCTACTGCGGAACAGGCGGTACCCAATCTGCCGGAGGAACGAATGGTTGTGGAGGACAAACAGGTCAGTTTGGTATCGGTGGAAACGCATGGCAAGGCTGCTGCGGATATCCTTCAGGCGGCGGCGGCGGCGGCTGGTACGGTGGTGGCGGTGGCTACTACTACGGCGGTGGCGGTGGTGGATCTAGTTATGTGAGCCCAACCCTAACCAGCAATGTAACCCACACCCAAGGAGACCGTACCGGGAATGGTTTGGTTACAGTGAGCTTCATTAAAACGTATTGCTCTAGCACCCGTGTGCCAGTGGTTATCAACGTTGCTCCTTTGGCAGCTCCTGTTACCCAAGGCGACTCAGTAACCTGCGGTACTCCTGTAACCCTTACAGCCACCAGCAACACTTCGGTTTCTTGGTTCGATGCTCCAACCGGTGGCAATCTAATCGCCATTGGCCCCAGCATTTCTTTGCCTCCGGTATTGGGTTCTGATACCTTGTTTGCCGGCTCTCAATTGACCAGCAACCTAAGCGGTTCACAAACCTTCAACTTTACAGGCTCAGCTCAAACGTACACTGTCCCTGCAAACGTTACTTCTATTACTGTAGATGTACAAGGCGCTCAAGGCGGAGGATCTATTCCTAACCCTGGTAGCAACCCTGGCGGTTTGGGCGGTCGTGTTCAAACTACCCTAAGTGTAACTCCCGGTGAAATTCTTTCCATCAATGTTGGCGGAACAACCGTTAACAATACCGGTGGTTGGAACGGCGGTGGCAACGGCGCCAACAGCGGTGCCGGCGGCGGCGGCGGTTCTGATATCCGCAGCGGTGGTACTGCTCTTGCAAACCGAGTTGTTACTGCCGGTGGCGGCGGTGGCGGCGGCTGGAACTGCGGTTCTGGCATGAACGGTGGACATGGCGGTGGCCCTACCGATGCTCAAAATGGATTTGATTGCGGAAGCAACAACTACAACAATTGCACCGTTGGAGGTGGAGCTTCACCCACTACGGGTGGATTGCAGCCCAGCTGCGGATGTGGAACTGCTGGAACCGCTGGCCAAGGTGGCCAAGGTGGAACCTGCGGATGGAATAGCGGCGGCGGCGGCGGCGGCGGTCAGTTCGGTGGTGGCGGTGGTTACTACTCGGGCGGCGGCGGCGGTTCTAGCTTTGCTAGCCCAACACGTACCTCTGCAACCACTCATACTCAAGGTTTCCGCTCTGGTAATGGTCAAATTGTAATCTCATACAACGTAACCCTTATTTGTGCTAGCCCACGCGTTCCTGCCGTTATTTGGTTGGATTCTTTGCCAGCTCCTACAGCGGGTGGAGATACCGCCTTCTGCGGAAATGGCTCTGCATCTTTGACCGTAACCGGCCCTAACGGAAACTATGCATGGTACAACTCTTGGGGTGGTACCTTGGTGAACATCGGTCAAAACTGGACTACTCCAAACCTGACTCAAACCATCAATTACCATGTTAATTACAAGGTGAACGGATGTCCTTCTAAATTTGATACCGCTAAGGTTACCATCAACCGTATTCCTTATGCATACCTAACCGACCCAGGCATTTTGTGTGCCGGAAATGGCAACGTTGATTTGGGCTTTGATCCCCCATTGTTGCAAGGTAGTATGTCGTTTACCAACTTAGGTAAAACGGGTAATACGGGTCCTGACCAAGCAGCAGCCAATGCCGCTTACGGTGCAGGTATGGTTACTGTGAACGCCGGAGTACAACGATGGACTGTTCCTTACACCGGTGTTTACACCATTGAAGTTGCTGGTGCCAAAGGCGGAGGCAACCTGAACAACGCAGGTGGAAAAGGTGCCAAAATGCAAGGTAACTTCCAGTTAACCGCGGGTACTCAACTTGACATTATTGTTGGGCAAATGGGCGTTGATGCCGGTGGAAACACCTGGCAGGGCGGCGGCGGCGGCGGCGGTTCCTTCGTTTGGAATGCCAGCAACCTTAACCAACCACTTATTGTTGCCGGCGGCGGCGGCGGTGGTGGTAACAACCAGTCCAACAACAAAAAAGATGCTTGGACCAACAACGATGGCCAAACCAACGGCGAAAATGCTCCAGGTGGTACAGGTGGTAACGGCGGTGGCGCTGGTAACACCGGTAGCTGGGGCGGCGGCGGCGGCGGCGGTTTCTTGACCGACGGTGCTTCTGATGGCTCTTATGGTAAAGGCGGTAAAGCAGCCGTGAATGGTGGAAATGGCGGCCAATCCGGCGGCAGCTCTTACAATTCCGGTGGTTTCGGCGGCGGTGGCTCTGATGGCTACGACGGCGGCGGCGGCGGCGGCGGCTACTCTGGTGGTCGCGGTGGTGGCTACTCTGGTCATACCTTCCGCAATGGAGGTGGTGGTGGCTCATTCAATGCCGGTACCAACCAAATTAACCAAGCTGCTGCAAACAACAGCCATGGTTTCGTGAACATCAACTACTTTATCTCTCAACCCTCTGATACCAATGGCGTTTGGTCTGGTACTATGGTTACAGATACCGTAAATGGTATTCTAGATCCTTTGCTCGGTCAAATTGGTACCAATATGGTTTACTATACCGTTAACCTGAACGGTTGCGTACACTCTGACTCTCTATCTGTAACCGTGGTTCAAGGTCCCGATGCCTCTATTACTACGGCTTCAACTCAACTTTGCGACTACGACAACAGCATTAGCCTTGCGGCCCTCAACAGCGGTGGCAACTGGGCCGGTAACGGTGTAAGCGTAGTTGGAAACAACGTTAGCTTTGATCCAGGTTCTGTTCCTGCAGGTACCTACCAAGCTTACCACAGCTTATTGGATACTACTACCGGTTGCTTGAGCACCGACAGCGTTCAAATTGTGGTAAATCCAACCCCGAACGCTACATTGGCTCTGCCTTCTACGGTATGTTCTGCCGATGCTCCGTTTAACTTGGTTCCCGGAACTCCCGGTGGCGTATTTACAGGTACAGGCGTAACCGATACCATCAACGGGGTATTTACTCCTTCGTTGAATGTGGTTGGAACACAAACCCTGACCTATCAGGTTACCGCCAACGGTTGCTTCAATACAGCCAACACCAACGTTACTGTATTTGCTTCGCCCAATCCAACCATTTCAAATGCTCCTTTGCAACTTTGCGAAAATGCGTCCAACGTATTGCTTCAAGCTGCAACTGTAGGCGGCAACTGGTATGGCAGCGGTATGGCCAACAGCAACAGCGGTCTGTTTAACGTTCAATTGGCTGGAACAGGTACTGCCCAGGTTATCTATGTGGTTTCCAACGCAAACTGTACCAACAGCGATACCGTAAGCATCGTGGTAAATCCATTGCCTGTGGTGAACGTTACACCAAATACCATTCAACAATTGTGTTCTGGTTCCAACATTCCAATGTCGGCCACTGGAGCCATTAACTACCAATGGACCAACAATGGCAGTCCAATTAGCGGCGCCAACACGGCCAACTACACTGCGACTTCTGCCGGTAGCTACAGCGTAATTGGTACCGACGGTAATGGTTGCGTAAGCACTACGGCTCCTGTTCAAGTGAACGTATTGCCGAATCCCGTTATCTTCCAAGTTAACGCCTCTACCGTTTGTGCTGGCAACAACACGGTATTTGGCCAAAACTCTGGAATCGGGCAAGGTGGTGTAATTACCAACTACAGCTGGGATTTTGGTGACGGCAACAACGGTTCTGGTTTCTCAACCAACCACACCTACGCCAACGCCGGAACCTACACTGCTCAATTGATTGTATCTACCCCCGAGGGTTGTTCCGACACCTTGGCTCAAACCGTAACGGTAAATGCCAATCCATCGGTTGACTCTGTAATGGTTAGCGGAGCTTGTTTCCCAAGCGCTGCCAGCTTCCAAGCTTTTGTTAGCGGAACCCCAATGGGTACCTACACTTGGAACTTTGGCAACGGCATCAACGGAAACGGAGTGATTGCCCAGCACCAGTATTCAACCCCAGGTGTGAAATACTACACCTTGAATGCGGTGGGTCAAAACGGCTGCTCTACTACCTACAACGGAACCGTAACGGTTGATGAAGTGCCTACAGCTGCTTTCCTAAGCCAGCGTGGTTGCACCAACACTCCGATCAACGTAACCGATGTTTCAACAGGCAACATTTCAACATGGAGCTGGAACTACGGACAAGGAACAACAACAGGTCAAACTCCAAGCATTAGCTTTGCGCAGGCTGGTGTATATCCTGTAACCTTAACCGTAACGACTCCTGCTGGTTGCAGCAACAGCACAACTCAAATGGTAACCATTGCTCCTTCTCCAAGTGCATTGTACAACTGGGCTAACCAAGGCTTGAACTTAATTCAGTTCGCTCCTCAGACTCCTGTTGTAGGTGCAACCTATTTGTGGAACTTAGGCGATGGAACTACCACAACGGTGTTGAGCCCCTTGCATCAGTACAACCTACCTGGCAACTATCAGGTTTGCTTGACCATGGATGTGGACGGTTGCAGCAGCACCGAGTGTCAGGTTATCGAGGCCCGCGACATTACTTCGTTCGACGGCAACCAAGCCAACGAATTCGGTTTGAGCGTGTACCCGAACCCATTCCAGTCTCAGTTCTTCGTAGGTATGATGCTGAAAGAATCGACTGAGGTTAAAGCGACGTTGCGCGATTTGACTGGCAAGCAGTTGGCAGCCTACACCTTCGGTGTGGTTCCTGCCGGCAGCCACAATCTGCCTGTATCGACCGCCGCATTGCAGTTGTCAACTGGAGTGTATGTACTTGAAATGAACCTGAACGGCGCGGTGTACTCTACCCGCATCATCCGGGAATAATTCTAAAAATCCAATTGAAAGGGTCCGGACACTTCGGTGTTCGGGCCCTTTTTTTTGTGGCGGCTGCGGGCTTTCACCGGTAGTCCTTGGTGCTTGCCCAAGGGCCCAGCGGGCTTGCGGTGGCTCCTAAAGTCGCCTCCGCGCCGCGCGGGCCCTAGGGCCAGCTCCTTCGGGCTACCCTGGTTCAATCCCTGCCGCGGGCCGCTCAGGGCATTGCTGTTGTTGTAAAACCATTTTTAGCTGTGAGGCGCTGCGCCAGGGATTGCAGCGGCAGGCGGCGAAGCCGGCAAAACAAGCGGCAGGCAGCCGGGGCGGGCGACCTTGTGGAGCCACGCCGCGGCCCTGCTGCTTTTTGCCGGCTAGCCGACTACAGCGGAAAGCCCGTTAGGCGCCCCAAAAAAGAACCATTACGAAGCCTTGTTTGCCTCGTTTTTGTACCAGCGCAAGGCCAGCATTTCGAAGCCGGTGTACACCATATAGCAAAGGAAAAAAAGAAGTACAAAGCTCATGGTGATGCCTTCGCTGCTGATGTAAAACATAAGGCCTAAAAAGGCTAGGTAAGCCAGCATTTTAAAGGCCATGGCCATCATAAAATTCATTTGAAAGCGACTGGGGTTTGCGCTGATTGACCTTAAGAGCAACTGATGGCTAATGCCTGTAATTAAATAGAAAGCGGGAATAATCAAGAAATTTTCATCGACCAAGCTCATGCCCGAAGCTTTGCGAAAAGCGATGTAGGCGGCGCTAAGGCCTAAGGAAATCAAAGAAAGTACAAGGAAGTATTTGTTGCCGTTGTTTTTCATGGTTTGCTTAATTTTTTTGCCACATAGGCAATGGAAAGCAGTACAAAGATAAGAATGCAAATGGGCGATGCGATGTTGGTTTTGTAACGCTCATCAAGGTAATGGCCCAGAAAAGCTCCTAGGGCAATAAAACCGAGCATTTGCATTCCTAGGCCCGAATAGATTAGGGCCTGTTTCAGGGCTGTTTTTTTTTGGTTATTCACCCGATTTTGATTCAAGCATGGTGCATTGCCCCTGAAATTGGGCACCGTTTTCAATGCTGAGCAGGGAGGTGCTTAGATTTCCCTTTAGAAGAGCGCTGCTTCGCAGGGTACAGCTGTTTTGGGCCAGAACGTCGCCAAAGATCTTTCCCAGCAATTCTAGGTGTTGGCAAACGATGTTGCCCTGAATTTCTGCGTTTTTTCCAATAACCAACCTAGCTGAGCAATGGATGTTTCCCTCTACTTTTCCGTCGATTCTTAAACTTTCGTTGGCTTCAACTTGGCCATGAATACGGGTCGATTCGTTGATAAGGTTTGGCGAATCGGGGCTTATGGAACTTCTTTTAAGCATGTGGGGCGTTATTTGTAGTTCTCTTTGGTCCAGAGTCGGAAGGCGGGAACATCTTGTTCTTTGAACAGCAAACCCAAATTTGGAATGGATGTAGGGAGTAGAATGAGCTCTTTTTTGCCAAATGCTTCGCGAATGGCGGGGTCTTTTTCGGCGGCCTGAACATAATTCATCGCGTCTTTGGCGTCGTTGAATTTACGAAGGGTGAGCAGTTGTGTTTTTTTGCCTAGAACGGTGTTTGAGATGGTCAGGTTTTTGCTTTTGAAAGCCAGGGCATTGAAGTTGCTAATGGCTGTTTTAAGGGGTTCGGGGTTGAAACCGGCATCGTCAATGATGGCAACCACCATATGCTGCAGGTTGTCGCGGTAGGTGTAGGGTAGTGGTTTGTCGGTTTTAGCGGCGGTATCGGCGGGAAGGGTGTCTGCTTTTTCCGCGGCTGGGGCTTTAACGCCGAGCATGCTGAGCATTCGTTCGGCTGTTTCGGCCGATTCTGTTTTAGGGTGTTTGCTTATAATTCCTTTCAGTGCTTCGATGAATGCGGGGTTGTTGGCCGTGTCGCGAAGGGCTAAGACTTCGAGCAGGTCGAACCTATGCAGCATTGGGCTTTCTTTGAGTTGGCTTTGAGCGGAACGAACGGTTTTTAGGCAGGCCTGCATATTGGCAGCGGTGTAAAATTGGTAGGCTTCGCGGTATAGGGGCTGGGCCTTGTTTGCTTCTTCTTCTAAGCGTGCCAGGTAATTGGGGTCGGTAAGCAGTTGGGCATACTGGCTGCTTGGATATTCGGTAACAATGCGTTTTTTAATGTTATCGGCCTCGGCTTTTTGGTTGCCGCTAAGCAGGTTTAAATACCATTGATATAAGGCTAAAGGGTAGTGTCGGCTGGGGTTAAATCGGGTATCAAGTTCCTTGTAGGTAAGAATAGAGCGTTGGTTGTCGGCCAGTTTTTCTTTGTACACCTGGGCCAAGGCAAACAGGGCATCTTCGATGAGCAGCAAGGAGTTTTTTTTAGCCGAATCAGAAAGGGGAAGTTCGTTCAGGTAGGTTTCTGGATTGTAGCGTTGGGCCAAAAGGTTGTTGGCGGTGTCGATGCCCTCATTTCCGGGTGCCGAAGCCCCACCGCGGTAGCGCCTCCAATGATCGACCAGCGGTCGGTTTCCCCAAACTTTTTTAAATTCTTCGGCTCCCATGAGTTTAGCCTGAGGGTTTGTAAAGTACCAAGCACCTGTGGGTCCGTCGTTTCCAACAGCTTGGTCGCCTTCTTCTTTTTTCTTTTTTGCTTCTTCGTCGTCGAGTTGCAGTTGTTCTACATAGTTTTCGGCCCATTTTTGCCGTTCTTTATCGGGCAATCCGGCTAATTTTAACAGGGAGTCTTGAAGATGAATTGTTTTTAAATGTTGAACGGCTTCGGCTAGGTTGTCGCGCAAACGAACCACATCTTCGTACCGAGGGTGTTCTTTGTTTAGATTGGCGGCACAGGAATCGTAGTATGCTTGAGCTTCGGTGTAGTTGGGGAGATCCAATGATAGGTCGGCCAATTTTAGGTAGGCTGATGATTTTTGATCGGAGTTGTCGGTAGAGGCTGCAATGGATTTTTTAAGGTGATCTATGGCTTGAACCCGCTTGTCTTCTTTTAAATCAAGAATGGCAAGGGCATAATAAATCTGATCTCGGTACTCGATGTTTTTATCGTCCTTGAGCATTTTGGCAAACATCTTTCGGAGCGTTTCCGCGTTTTTGTTTCCGGCGTTGTTGGCCATGCGAATTTGAGCCTGAAACTCCATGGCATATTCTGGTTTGGTTTTCAGGCAGGCTTCAAAAGCCTTGTATGCGGCATCTTGGTCTTTTGAAGCCTCGTGCAATTGCCCTAGGATAAATTGGTATCTTGACAGGTACGGCTTTCGTTTTTCCAATTTAATGGCATCGGTAAGCAGGTCAATGGCTTCGGGGTAGCGGTTTTGCAGAATAAAATATTCGGTCTGGGCGGCATAAAAGTCGCTGGCCTGTTGGTTGTCGAGCACTTCTTTGTTCACGGCCCGAATGGCAGCTCTGGATTGGGCAAATTCTTTTTGTTGGTTGTACAGGCGAATCAGCCAAATTTTTGAAGTATTGCAGCTTTTTTCTGATTCTGTTTCTGCGGCAGAATAGGTAAATTGGCCGGCCGCAAGAAAGTACTCTTTTTTGTAAAAATTGCCTATGGCCATGATGCGGTAGCAATCGTCAATCCATGAATTGCATTGCTTACCATTGATAAGCATACTGTGTTTTTTAATCATCAGCCCCCCTTTTTCAATGGCCTTTTCGGCGTAGGTGTTTATGGGGGTCCATTGGTCTTCGCGCCCTTCTGGGAAAACCGGAAGGATTAGAGCATAATTGTCTTTTCGGTCTTTCAGAATGGCCTGATAGCCCTCCTTCAGTGCTTCGTTTCCATTGAAATAGCCGTTGTATCGGGTGTTTAAGCGGTGCCAAAATCGGCTTAGTTTCGTGTCCTTTCTAACCGAACATGCGCTGAGGAAAATCAGCAAGAAAACCACACTTTTTTGCGCAATCTGTTTCATCGGTTTGCAGGTTCACAGCCTTGTTCTATGGCTCGGTTGCTAAACTCTGACCAAGATAATTTGGGCGTTTGGGGCAAGGCCTCGTAGGTATCTTGGCAAATTACGGTTTTGGGTAAATCGCCGCTATGATTTGTACAATCGATGCAATCGGGCGGGGCGCAAGAGAGCAAGCACACCAAAGCAGAAACTGCAAGGGCAAATAAAAAGCGTCTGTTCAGCATAACAGGCTAAGAAGCAACTGTTTTAATGCTGAACAATAAGGCGGCCGTTTCCTAGGGAGTTGTTTCCACGAACAATGGACCACAAATACAATCCAGAATGGACCCCATCAAGCGGTACCTGAACCTGTTCTTGTTCTTTTTTCAAGGGCTGCAACATCAACGTTTTACCGCTCAGGTCAAAAATACGTAAGCTTTCCATGCCCTGAAGATTCAACCCCGAGGTATTGAAAAGCACAAATTCGTTGGCTGGAATTGGGCCGAATGGAACCGTGTTTTTTGTGGGTTGATTTTGAATGGAGGTGCCGCCGCTTACATCAAAATTCAGGGTAACATGAGCAGAATCGTTGGGGTTTGATGCATCAAAAAACACATAGCGGATGGTCCACAATCCGTTGGCGCCGCCTGGGAAAAAGTAGGAATAAAAAGACTCGTCGGTTGCCGCCCCCGCAATATCAACGGTATCGGTAGCTTGATTCGCTACAGGTGCATAGCACTGAATGGACCAGCAAAATTGATTTTGAGAGCCGTTCGGAACATTGATTACCTGTCTTTTCACCAAAACCGGTTTGGTTAGAGAGGTTTCATTGGACACTTTCCCTTGCCATTTCAAGGGTTCATCGTTCGGAAAGTACAGGCTTGCACTGCCCGTAATGGTAACGGTATTGTTGGTGACATCTACCCCGTTTTTATCGGAAATGGTAAAAGACTGAGCGAAACTTATGCTTGCCAAAGACAAGGCAACAAGGGAAAACAAATTTTTCATGCGTTGTTGGGTTAAATCTAACAGGCTTCAAAGGTAATGAAAACCGATGTAGCTGGCAAGTTGGTCGAAGTCTTGTTGGGCCATCGCTTCAAAACCAATGCGGGTGCTTGCTTGAACCCTTTTTAGGTTTTTATGTAAGGTTTTTTAATGATTTCGTGGGTTTTTGGCAATGGACGGCTGAATTAAAGCCACTACCTTTGTGCAAAATCCTGTGTATGCGTATTCTATCTGCTTTTCTTTTGAGTTTGATGTTGTTGCCCGCTGCGGCACAATCTAGCTTATCTTCCAATGGAGCTCAAAAATCTACCCCTGAGGTAAAATTTGTAACCGTTCATTATTTGGTGCGTCCGCCCCTAGCCATGAAGTCTGAGGTGAGCGGAGCTTCCATGCCCAAAGGATTGGAAGTGGATATTTTCATGCAGTTTGTTAATTGGATGAAAGAAACCAAAAATATTGCCTTAAAACCAACTTGGAAAGCCCAAACCGAATTCGATGTTTTTTATAAGTCTGTTCGCGAGGGCGATGCCCTAACTTTGGGCTTTGGAAATGCAACCATTACCGAACGCCGCAAGCAGGAAGTTGCTTTTTCTCCAGCCTACTTGAACAACGTAAGCGTTTTTATTACCGACGGGTCGGTTCCAACCATTTTTACCGATGCTCAAATCGTAGAATCCCTAAAAGGTCTAAATGGAGTGTCTTCCGCCGGGTCAACCCATGCCGGGTATATGGCCGATTTAAAGCGGGCGCTACTTACTGGAATGACATTGGAATTCGTGGGCGATCAAAACAACATACCTCGTAAAATTTTAGCCAAACCCGGATATTGCGGTTACGTTGACATTATTACGTATTGGAACTTTATCAAAGAAACCAAAGGCTATTTGAAAATCCACAGGCATTTAAATAAAGACCATGAATCCATTGGTTTTATGATGCCCAAAAGCGGCGAATTGGAGGCCTATTTGAATGAGTTTTTTGAATCTGGCTTCGGTTTTACTGCCACCAAGAAATACCGTGAAATTCTTGAAACGTATTTGGGTTACGAGATTATTTCTACGGTCGAGGTGAATTGATGGGCTTGGATTACCATTAAGCCCCCCGGCTACAAACATTCGTGCATTCCTGCCAAACTAAACTCCGTAGGCCCACCTCCGTTTCGGTTTTAGACCTTGCTTGATTTTGAATATCAAACCCAACTTATTATTTTTGCATAGCTATGAAGCGAAGGATTTTAGCCACGGTTTTGCTCTTTTTGTTCTGCCTAACCAATGTGGGGGTGGTGGTGGGAGCCCATACCTGCCTTAAATCCAATCGAACGGACTTTTCTTTGTTTCCAGGTGCTCATTCCGGGGGTTGTTGTGAACGTGTGGAATCTTTTTCTTTACGCAAAACCGAGGGTTGTGTTGAGGTTCTAAACCCTTCTTCCGAATCTTCGCATGGCTGTTCCCGCTCCTCTAAATTGACTCGGCAATCGAAGAATTGTTGCAGCTCTGTTCCAGGTGTCGAGGTTTCTAAGAACATGCATTGCCCCTCAGAGCAAAATGCTCGGTCGCAAGCTGTTGGAATTGAATGTGGCTTGCTCAAAACAAGCGTTGGTATTTCTGTCTGCACAGCTGAGTCATGTTGCCGGCTTGATCAAGTCGCCCTACTCGATTTGCATGTGCGCACCCTTCCCGAAAAATTGTCTGGTCAAACCTTAGTGCTTTCCATGCCTCCGTGCATTCGGATTGTTGGCTCTGGTTTTTTTGTTTCTTCGAATTACGCTGGCTCGCTTGGAAAGGATTTTTCCTTGCCAAATGCGTGCACAGCCCCTCGCCTGCAGGTTTGGCGCTTATGAAAATGGAAAGTGATTTTCGGGGCTAGTCCCATGTTTTTCCTTCATCCATTTTTAGTTTAAAACCATGACAAATTTTAATTTAATTTGGCGATTAAGCCTATTTTTTATCTCTTGTGTAGCGGCAAATGCCCAAACCTTTCAAGGTAGGGTGAGCGATTCTTTAGACCGCCCCTTGCCTTCGGCCCGCGTGGTTTGGCTGCTTAGCCAAGGAGGAATAGGTGGGGGGCACTACACCGACAGCTTAGGTCGCTTTTCGTTTAATCTAAAAAGCCAACCTGAATCGGTTAAAGCCGTTGTGTCGGCCCCCAATTATTTTGCTGACACCATCTTGCTGCAATCCGGCATACCCTATCCTATTCAGTTGCGTGCAAAAACACTGAATGCCTATGAGTTGGTGGTGGAATCGTTTTCTACATCGCTGTACACAGCCAAACCCCAGTTTATTGAAAACATAGGTTCCAAAGAATTGAGGCGGGCTGCTTGTTGCAATTTATCGGAATCGTTCGAAACCAATGCCACCGTTGATGTAGGCTTTACCGATGCAATTACGGGTGCCAAAACCATTCAGTTGTTGGGCCTTGATGGGCGTTATGTTTCCATTACATCTGAACAATTTCCCTCCATTCGAGGCCTTGCCTCGTCCTATGGCATTGGATACATTCCTGGCCCATGGATGGAATCGATTCAAATTTCAAAAGGGTCGGGTTCCGTGGTGAATGGCTTTGAGTCTATGGCCGGGCAAATCAATGTGGAGCTTAAAAAGCCTGAAACCGCCGATCGGTTTTACCTGAATGGGTTTTTGAATCACCTGGGTCGGGTCGAAATGACCGTGCAGCATGCCGAACGGCTTAACCCTCGCTGGTCGGTACTTACTTTAGCACACGGCGATTATTTTGAAACCATCACCGACCGTAACGTAGATGGTTTTTTAGACATTCCCTTTAAGAAATCGGTAAGCGGTATGCACCGCTGGAAATTTCAAGGCAAGCGCATGGAATCTCAAGTTGGAGTTAAGGTGTTGGCCGAGGACCGGAAAGGGGGTACGCTGTCTGCCTTTCAGCAGCCATCTCTGGGGCCTGTATTTATGGCTGCTGCCTCAACTCTGCGGGCCGAGGGATATGGAAAAACCGGTTTTTTCTTTGCTGGCAAACCCTACCAATCCTTGGGTTTGATGTACTCGGGCACCTTTCATGACCAGCGTGGGCCCATCGCAGGGCGCTATTATTTAGGCCAGGAATACAGCGGATATTTTAATTTGGTTTTTCAATCGCGCATTGTCAACGACAATCATACGTTCAAAGCAGGCTCGTCGATGCTGTACGATCAGGTAGAAGAGGGGCTAGATTCGCTCGTTTTCTCTCGGACCGAGGCTGTCCCCGGGGTTTTTCTGGAGTACACCTGGAAGCCGCTAAGTTCCCTTCAAGTGGTAACGGGTGGGCGCCTTGACGCGCACAACTTGTTTGGCTTGGTTGCCCAACCGCGCTTTCATCTGCGCTGGGAACCCAAATGCGGTTATGTATTTCGGCTGAGCGGAAGCCGCGGTTTTCGCAGTCCCAACCCCTTTGCAGACCGTATGGGCATGTTGATGACCAGCCGAAGCATTTCGGTTGATATTCCAGAATGGAGGCCTGAATTAACCTGGACTTATGGTGGTGGTTTTCAGTGGGTGCGCACCCTTTTCGGGCGCGATGCTCAATTCACATTGGATTTCTTTGAAACGCGGTTTGAGCGGCAATTTGTGGCCGACCGGGAACAAAGTGGGCAACTTCGCATGTATTATGTTGAGGGAAGGGGCTATTCACGGGTGGCACAGGCCAATGCGTCGTTTTTTCCATTGGAACGGTTTGAGCTGAGGCTGGGCTGGAAATGGCAGGACGTGCAGGCAGAATTTCAAGGTCAAATGTTGAGTATGCCGCTGATGTCGGACCACCGAGGTGTATTTACAGCGGGATATAACTGGAAAAAGGCGGGATTTACAGTAGATGCAACGGTGCAATTGATGGGTCCTGGCCGTTATCCAACTGTTGTTGATCCGGGATTATCTGAGCCTAGACCGTTAAAAACACCTTGGTTTGGAATTGTATTGCTTCAAATGACAAAGCTCTTTGGACCGGTTGATTTGTATGCCGGGGTGGAAAATCTGCTGGATTACCGGCAAGAAAACCCATTGGTTGATCCAGGGAATCCAAATGGCAACAATTTTGATGCTTCGTTGGTGTACGCGCCGATTTTTGGCCGCACATTCTACATTGGAATTCACCTGACGCCGTTTAAATAGGTTTGCGCCCTTTGATAGGGCTGCACCCTATCCTAGCGTATTGCGCCCTTTGATAGGGCTGCACCCTATCCTAACATATTGCGCCCTTTCAGGGCTTTGCGGCTTGGAGGAATTTGTTTTAGTTGATGGTTGTTGGACAGGGATGGGAGCGGTTTGGCGTAAAGTTACGACGATTAGAGTCGCAATCTGTCTGTTTAACAGAAAGGACCCCCATGGGCTGGTCAAATTTATTCTTGATTGTTGCTGCGACAAAAAATTTGAAGTACGTTATAATTTCCTTCCTCCAACGTAATCAACCTTCTTTGTTTTCCGCCTCAACAACCTATTTCAAAAAGGGTATATCGCCACTACACCCCGTCTCAATCCCTATATTCCCGCCTCAAGACTTCAGCAAAGTTACCTTTGTTATTGCCAAGAAGCACCTTTGAGACCCCCGAGTAAACCTTGGATTTCCTTGCGGAAATCTTTTGACTTACCCATCACACTTCACTCCAAATGAACCCTAAGTGTTCTTCGCCACCCCAAATACGTGACGAAGCAAATTCATTCAAAAAATTGTTTCACTAGTGAGCTTCAAAATTACGAAGGGCGTATAGACTTGTCAAGTGAAATTTTCATTTTTTTGATTTTTTTTAGAAATGGGCTGTATGGTTTTGGACTGGCATTGTTTGTGAGGATTGCGGGAGGGATTGAACCAGGTGGCCCGCAAGGGTGTCAAGCCCCGGCCCCGCGTGGGGCGGAGGCGACTTCAGGAGCCACCGCAACCCCGCTGGGGCCGAGGCTTACAACCGCGGACCACTGGTGAAAGCCCGTTTACCCGCCCCCCCAAAAAAACCATGTTGTTCAGAGGCAAATTTTAATTTCAAGTGGATTTGTGTACTTTCAAATTCCATGAAAACGGCTGTTGACCATTCTGTGCTGTTGCGAAAGTGGATTGCCGAGGGCGAGCATGCTCGGCAGGATTTTAAGTTTTTGGTGTCGGATGCCCGAAAAATAGCTCGGACCTTGTGCGCTTTTGCAAATGCTGATGGGGGGCGGCTATTGGTTGGAGTAAAAGACAATGGCAGCATTTCGGGCATTCGTTCGGAGGAAGAGTTTTACATGTTGCAGACCGCATCGCAGTTGTTTACTAAGCCCCGCGTTCCTTTTACAACCGAAGTGCTTGTGTCGGCCGGAAAACAAGTGCTTTGTGTTCAGGTCGAGTCCTCGGTGCAACGGCCGCATTTGTTCCGAAACGAAGCCGAAGAGTGGCTGCCGTATTTCAGATTGGGCGACCGTGACGTACGGGCCGATGCTGTTGTGCTGCGAAATTGGGAATTGGACTTGCAGCCCCGGGGCAACGTGCGCCCTTTTGGTGCAGCCGAGGCGAGGCTCTTGGAGTTTTTGCAAACCCATCCTTACATCACCCTTTCTAAAACCAAGCGGGTAACCGGATTGAGGTACCCCGCTGCGGTTGAACTGTTAGCAACCCTTTTGCGTTGGAATTTAGTGCAAGTAATTCCAAATTTAGAAGGTCTGGCTTACCGCTTAAAACCAAATTAACCTTAAAATTCAATCCTTGTTTTGCAACTCCGAAGGGGGAATGTATCTTTAGACCTTTAAAATCAAAAAACAACATGAGCGTACTGGTATCTAAGGCATCTAAAATTATTGTTCAAGGTTTTACAGGCAATGAGGGGACTTTTCATGCTTCTCAAATGATTGAATACGGAACGCAGGTAGTGGGAGGCGTTACTCCAGGAAAAGGAGGAAGCATGCATTTAGACCGCCCTGTTTTTAATACAGTGGCCGATGCTGTTGTTCAGACCGGGGCCCATGTGTCCATTATTTTTGTGCCGCCCGCTTTTGCTGCTGATGCCATTATGGAAGCGGCTGACGCAGGGGTGTCGGTCATTGTGTGCATAACGGAAGGGATTCCTACCTCAGACATGATTCAGGTAAAGGCCTATTTATCTGAAAAATCCTGTAGGCTTATTGGGCCAAACTGCCCGGGGGTTATTACAGCCGAAGAGGCAAAAGTGGGTATAATGCCTGGTTTTGTATTTAAAAAAGGCAACATTGGAATTGTATCAAAAAGCGGCACCTTGACGTATGAGGCAGCCGACCAGGTTGTAAAGGCTGGGTTGGGTATAACCACTGCGATTGGAATTGGGGGCGACCCTATTATTGGAACTACTACCCGCGAGGCCGTTGAATTGTTGATGAACGACCCTGAGACCCATGGAATTATTATGATAGGCGAAATTGGCGGTGGAATGGAGGCCGAAGCCGCACGCTGGATCAAAGAGCATGGAACGAAGCCGGTGGTTGGATTTATTGCTGGTCAAACGGCTCCTGCAGGGCGCAGAATGGGGCATGCCGGTGCCATTGTTGGCGGAGCTGATGACACAGCCGCTGCAAAAATAGCCATAATGGAAGCCTGCGGAATCCATGTTGTTCATTCGCCCGCAAGTATTGGCGCCAAAATGGCCGAAGTTCTTCAACCCGTTTCACTTTAACTTTTAATTTAGAATCAAATGAGGTATTTTTTATCCTTAGTCCTTGCATTATGTATTGGATTTAGCTCTACAGCCCAACAGGTACACCCCGATTATTGGGACGGACAAGTGTACGTTAAATTAAATTCGTACCGAGATTTAGGTGGGTTTTCAGAAGAGGTTAATTTGAAAGAGACCGATTTTATCACCGAATTGGCTGCTGAATTTGGAATTTACCGGTTGAGAAAGCCTTTTTACAGGGCTACAAGCACGGAGGTTTCTCATATTTATCAGCTGTATTTTACCGAGTCGGCCAAGGTAAAGGGATTGATTCAAAAGCTGCAGAGGCATGGATTTGTAGCGTATGCCGAGCAGGTTCCTATACTACGACCCACCTTGACGCCCAACGACATTGGCCCTCAATCGGGTACCAATAGCCAATGGTTTTTGTATCAGATTTCAGCCTTAACCGCTTGGGATATTTCAACGGGCTCAAGCAACATTAAAGTGGCTATTGTTGACGATGCGGTTAAAATCAACCACCCCGATTTGGCTCCGGTTATTTGGATCAATCCGGGTGAAATTGCCAACGATGGCATTGACAACGACGGCAATGGCTACATTGATGATGTGAACGGATTTGATGTTGCCGACAACGACAACAATCCAATGCCACCAACTTCAAGCTTTAGCCATGGAACCCACGTTGCGGGTTGTGCCGGTGCCGCCACCAACAATGGAGTTGGCGTCGCCTCTATTGGTTTTGGAATTCGATTGATTCCCGTAAAATCTACCGACCAAGCTCAATATGTTACCGATGGGTACTCTGGGGTGGTGTATGCTGCCGATGCAGGAGCCGATGTGATTAACATGTCTTGGGGCGGAAGTGGCGGAGGCCAAACTGGGCAGAACATCATTAATTATGCCCGGAATAAGGGCTGTGTGCCCGTGGCAGCTGCCGGAAACAACAACAGCACCTCCATTTTTTATCCAGCTGGATATATCGGCGTGATTACCGTTGCCGCCACAACCACCGGCGATGCCCGGGCTTCGTTTTCCAATTACGGTTCTTGGATTAAAATTTCGGCCCCAGGCACCAGCATTCGTTCTACCTACATAGGTAGCAGCGGTTCTACCATAACGGACACCTACGGAAGTTTGCAAGGAACTTCTATGGCCTCTCCCATCGTAGCTGGCCTCTGCGGTTTGATGTTAAGTCTAAACCCGAATTTAACACAACAGCAAATTGAGAACTGCTTGTACTCAACGGCCGACCCGGTTACCACAAACTCAGGTCAAATGGGAGCCGGTCGAATTGATGCCACGGCAGCCATGCAATGCGTGGCCAGCAGCATGAATACCGCTCCAATTTCCAATATCGGCTCAGATGTTCAGCAAATTTGCCCAGGCAGCAGCATTCAGTATTATGGAAGCAGCAGCAGCGGGGTTGCGAATACCTATTCTTGGTCTTTCCCTGGCGGGGTTCCCTCGACCTCAACAGCCCAGAATCCTATCGTAACCTATGCCAATCCAGGCAGCTACAACGTTACCTTAATTACCAGCAACAATTTTGGAACAGATACACTTATTACAACCAATTATATTGCCGTGGGCAACAATGCCCTAGAAGTCATTTTTAAAGAAGATTGGGAGGCCAACAGCCCCACTATGGCTTCTTGGGGCGTTTCAAATCCCGACAACGGAAATACCTGGAGCCTTTTCACCACAGGCGGCAATTTGTCTGGGTCTAGGTCCATCGGAATGCGGTTTTTTACCTATCAAAATGCCTTAGGTCAAAGGGATTATTTGTTGTCTCCAAAATTGGATTTCAGCAACAATACCAATATTGAAATGACCTTTTCGCACGCCCACCGAAGGTACTCTCAAAATGAAACGGACTCTCTAATCATTAAGGTAACCACCGACGGAGGAAATACCTGGGTAGAGATTTTTGCCGAAGGAGAATCCGGGCAAGGGACTTTTGCCACAAATTCAATTACAACCAACGAGTTTATTCCAAGCACTTCTACCGATTGGTGTTTTGGTGGAAATATCGGAGCGAGCTGCTTTACCCTAGATTTAAGTGCCTTTGACGGAGCCGATAGTGCCTACATTATGTTTGAAAGCGTGAATGCCTATGGAAACAATTTGTTTTTAGATGATATTTCGGTTCGGGGTGTTTGTGGCGCCCCGCCAACCAGCGTGGTTGCCGCATTTACCGCTTCGAATACCACTATATGCCAAGGCGACCTGGTTAACTTTACCGATGCAAGTCAAAATGCCACATCTTGGGCGTGGAGTTTTCAAGGGGGAACACCAGCAACCTCAACCCAACAAAATCCAAGCGTTCAGTATTTAAACGCGGGAAATTTCACGGTCAGTTTAACCGCCACTGGAAACCAAGGATCAGATTCTGAAGTGCAAGCGGGCTTGATTACGGTTAATTCAACCCCCTCGGCAAGCATCAGCCTAAATGGTTCGGTTTTGCAAGCGGTTCCAACCGGTATGACTTACCAATGGTTTTTGAATGGCGTGGCTATTCCTGGTGCAACTTCAGGCAACTTTACTCCCACACAAAATGGTGCTTACACGGTTCAAGTTACCAACGGCGATGGCTGTACATCTACCTCTGCGGCCTTTAATTTTGTAAGCAGCATAGACGAAGTTTCCGTTCAGGCTTTGATTTATCCCAACCCTGCATCAAATTTTGTTTGGGTTAAACTCAAAAACAAACCTTCAGGTAGTATGCTTGTGGAATTATTGGATGTGTCGGGCCGAAAAGTTTGGCAACGGTTGGGCTTGGCAGAACAAGAATTAATGGTTCCGCTTTCCAATTTGGCCGACGGCACCTATACCCTGCGGTTGCAAACAGATCAAGGGACTTTGATTCATCGAATTCAAATTTTAAATTAAAATTCAAACCCGCTTCGGCGGGTTTTTTTCTATAACCTATGCGTTTAGTCGTTTTTTCCTTTTTGATATTGGGTTTGGTTTGGTCTTGCAAATCCAATAAATCGGCCGCTTTTAGTGAACTTGAAGCGTTTAACATTAGTGAGGGAGCCGCTTCAAATACAACTCAAGTTGTTGTACCCAGCGCAAAGCGCTTAATTGATTTGAAGCATTTGGATTTGAGCATTGAGCCCAATTGGGAACAAAGAACAATTGAGGGTAAGGCTCGGTATTCCGCCAAAATGGGGCCGCGGGGTGGAAATCGTATTTTGCTGAACGCTAAGGGCATGCTCATTCGCCGGGTTCTCCTTTTTCAAGGGCCCGACACCCTAGATTTGGAGTTTCAATACAATTCCTATTACTTAGAAATCCAGTTACTTCGAATGTATCATGGCGGAGAAGACCTTCATTTTCAAGTAGATTATTTGGCTAGGCCGCATGCCCTTGCCGAACATTGTCCCGAATTGGATCCCTATGAACGGGGATTTTATTTTATCAATCCCAACGAATACACCTCGACCAAACCAAAGCAATGCTGGACTCAGAACGAACCTGAAGCGGCCTCTATTTGGTTCCCCACATTTGATGTTCCAAATCAGCAAATCACACACAGCTTAAAGGCCTTAATTCCTACTGGCATGCTGAGTTTATCTAATGGCATTCAAAAACCCAACCGCCCGGGGCCGGTTGCGGGTACCGAATGGCACCATTGGGAAATGAACATGCCCCATGCCCCTTACCTGGTTATGTTTGCCGCAGGCCCATTTGCCGTTGTTAAAGACCAGTGGGGAGGAATTCCAGTTCACTATTATACCGATTCTGCCTACGCAGACCAAAGCCGGCATATTTTTCGGAAAACCCTTGAAATGTTGGACTTTTTTAGCCAACGTTTAAAAACACCCTATCCCTGGCCCAAATACCACCAAGTTTGTGTGCACGATTTTACCTCGGGGGCTATGGAAAACACCACGGCTGTAGTGTTTGGAGAGTTCGTGCAAAAAGATTCCTCTGAAATGGAGGCACTGGGAAACGAATTGATTGTAGCGCATGAAATGTTTCACCACTGGTTCGGTGACCTGCTAACCTGCGAATCTTGGGCAAACCTTCCACTCAACGAATCGTTCGCGAACTATTCTGAGTATTTATGGTTGGAACATGCGTATGGAAAAGCTGCGGCAGACCAGCAGCATTACGAAGACGCTCAAGGTTATTTTTGGGAAACCTACAACTACGGAGGCAACAAAATTGAACCCCTGATTCGCTATGCCAATGATTCGCCCCACGATATGTTTGATAGTCATTCTTACAATAAGGGGGGCCGCATTCTTCATATGCTGCGAAGGGAACTTGGAGATTCACTTTTTTTTGAAGGCCTCCGCGTTTACCTGCACGAAAACAAGCACCGTGCTGTAGAGGTGCACGATTTGCGGCTGGCTCTTGAAAAGGTGAGCGGCATGGATTTAATGATTTTTTTCAATCAGTGGTTTTTGACCAAGGGGCATCCTCAAATCAATGTAAGTTACAGTTGGGATTCAGATTCAAAGCTATTAACCTTGGCACTTAAACAAGAACAAATCGCCCTGGGGCGCAGTACTGCCCTGTTTAAATTGGATTTAACCACCGCGATTTACCTTAAAGATACGACCTTGTTTATTCCTTGGACCACCTACAGCCAGGCCGACACCTTTCAATTTAAATTACCCGATTATCCCTTGGCCGTTGATTGGGATTATGGCCGCTACACCCTAGCCGAGACAATCGAAAATACCCCATTGGAGTGGACCTCTTATCTGTTTAGACATAGTCCTGATTTTTTGGTGAAAATGAGCATGTTGCAGCATGCCATTGATACCTATGGGGGCGAACCTGCTTTCGATGAATTGCTTTTGGAGGCAAGTCAAGCTGAATTTGAAGGTGTTCGTGTCATCGCCCTTGAAGCACTTCAGCGAATTTCAACGCCATGGCGCACCCAGCGGCTCAAGGCCCTGGTTTTTCAGGATCTCAGCGATAAGGTTCGCTTAACCGCAGCCCAAATACTTCAAGACACCTTGGATACCTTAGAAAAAACTCTGTTTGCCCGGCGAATTTTCAACGAAGATCCCTCTTTAATTATGAAAGCATTTGCGGTTGGCCTTGACCCTTTGCTCGCTTCTGAAGTCTCCCTAAATACGCTGCGCCCACCATCTGCCTTGATTGCCGCTCAGGCGGGCGCATGGGCGCAAAATGCCCAGGGCCGAGATTGGACTTGGTACCGCGATCATTTTACCTTATTAAGCGATCCAAATTCCGAAAATGAGTTCCTAGCCAGTATGGGTACCTTTTTAACCTCGCGGCCCGTTGAGGAACAGCGCCAGGGATTTGCCATGCTTAAGTCCATTATCGCAGAGGACCCCTCTTGGATTGTTCGGCTGGGAATTTATGGTGCTATGTATCAGCTTATTGAAGAACTTAAGGGGTCAAAAGAGTTTGGAGCTGAGGGCTTGGCAGAAGAAATGGAGCTCTTCTTTATTGGCTTTATTCAGCGTGAGAAGAACCAGGATCTCTTGAGGTATTTTCGCTAAACTTTTTGATTTAAAAATCAGGCTTAAGGCGAGGTGAAAGGGGGTTTTTAGGGCGGTTGCGGGCTTTCCGCGCTAGTCCGCGGTGCCGGGGCGCTTCGGCAGCGGGCCCAAGGTAGCTCCCAAGGTCGCTCCTTGTTCCTCGCGCCGAAGTGCCCCAGCCCCTTTCGGGCTAGCAGCTGCAATCCCTACCGCAGCGCCTTATACCTAAGAATTCCCTTATTTTATAAAATCCCGTTCGTCAATGCGGCGCTGTTCTTGAGCATGAATAAGTTCCCTTAAGGGCGACATTCCCGATTTTCCCCAAGCATTCACCCAACCTACCATGGTGTCAACTCCAAGCCGCTCGCATTGAACTGCAAACAAAATGGTGTCTTGGTTGGGATGCCTATCCCAAAAAACCATCAAGGGCATTCTAAGCGGTAATGCGGCCTGTACATTTCCTTTCGGGGGGCTAAACGAGAAAATAGCCCCATTTTTTTGAACATCTTCGGTGCTTGCCACTTTTCCCGTAAAGGGTTTCGTTTTCATTACCTCCGAATAGGGTGTTGGGGGCAAAGGACGCTCTCGGTTTCCTGCCCTTGGGATGCTGTCTATCGATTGTTCGGTCAAAACCACGGCGGGTTCGGTTGATTCTGAATTTCCGCCATTGCAGGCTGTTAGGGCAATGCCTACAAAAACCAAGCTGTAAATTTGAAATTTCATGCGATTTTGATTAAAAGTCTTCTAAATTAAAATCCAATTGCCTTCGTTGCAAATCGGTGTGCTTTACGCTTACCTGAACTCGATCGCCCATCCGAAAAAGATGCCCTTTTCGTTGGCCTCGCACGCAAAAGTTTTTTTCATCGAAGGAGTAATAGTCGCTTTCAATGTCGCGCAGACGTACCATTCCTTCGCACTTATTTTCTACCAGTTCAACATACATTCCCCATTCGGTCAGGCCGCTCACCATGCCTTCGAACACTTCACCCCGCCGTTCTCTCATGAATTCCACCTGCTTGTAGCGGTTGCTGGCTCTTTCCGCCTCGGCCGCTTTTTTTTCCATGGCACTGGAATGCTTGCACGCATCTTCAAGGGGCGGGGCGCTGGCTGCCGGTTTTCCTATCAGGTAATCGGCAATCAGACGATGAGCCAATACGTCCGGATACCGTCGAATGGGTGAAGTAAAGTGGGAATAATAATCGAATCCAAGACCGTAATGCCCTATGTTTTTGGTGGTGTAAACGGCTTTTGCCATGCTTCGAATGGCCAATGACTGGATGGTTTGTTGCTCCGGTTTTCCTTTTATTTCATCGAACAGGGCGTTTAGCCCTTTGGTGATGTTTTTGGGGTGGGTTAAATCTAGGCTGTATCCAAATAAGGCTATAAACCGTTTGAATTCCTTTAATTTTTCTTGGTCGGGTAAATCATGAACCCTATAAACGAAGGTTTTTACCTGCTTGTTCGGATTGTCTTTTTTCCCTGCATATTCGGCCACAGCTTTGTTTGCAAGCAGCATAAATTCTTCAATCAGGTGGTTGGCTTCTTTGCTTTCCTTAACAAACACACTTAAGGGTTTCCCTTTTTCATCTAGCTTGAACTTGATTTCTGTCGATTCTATGCGCAGCGCTCCGTGTTCAAAGCGGCGTTTTCGGAGTGCAAGTGCCATGCGGTGCAAAACCAAAAGGGGTTCCGAAGGAATTTTCTGCCCCTTCGTTTTACCGGTTTCTATAATTTCTTGGGCCTGTTCGTAGGCGAATCTTTGGTCGGAGTGAATTATGGTTCGGCCTATCCAGGTGTTTGATATATACCCCTCTGAATTGATGGTAAAAACCACCGAAAACGTGAGTTTGTCTTCGTGCGGCCTTAAACTGCAAAGTCCGTTTGATAGTTTTTCAGGCAGCATTGGAACGGTCCGATCCACCAAATAGACACTGGTGGCTCGTTTGCGGGCCTCATCTTCCAGTGCCGATCCGGGTTTAACGTAGTGCGACACATCGGCTATGTGCACTCCCACCTCCCAAAGCCCATCTGAAAGGGATTGAATAGAAAGGGCATCATCAAAATCCTTGGCGTCCTCGGGGTCAATCGTAAGCGTTAAAACCTGCCTCATGTCGCGGCGGCTCGCAATTTCTTCGGCCGAAATTTCTGTTGAGATGGCTTCCGCCTCTTTTTCGACCGCCGGGGGGAACTCGACCGAGAATCCAAATTCCAATAAAATGGCATGCATCTCGGTTTCATTTTCACCCGATTTCCCCAAAACCCGAATTACCTTAGCTGTAGCGTTTTTCCCATCGGCAGGCCATTCTACGATTTCAACCAGTACTTTTTCCCCGTTTTTTGCCTCGCCCAGCCATTTTCCTGGAATAAAAAAGTCCTGTTGAACTTTATCGCTGTCGGGAACCAAGAAAGCATAGGTGTCAGAAACTTGAAGGGTTCCCACGAATTGGTGATGCGCCCGTTCCAGAATCTCTACAATTTCAGCTTCCATACGCCCATTTTTTCGACGGATCGAAACAAAGGCCCGGACTTTATCTCCGTGCATGGCCGACATCATTTTGCCTGAAGGAATAAATACGTCTTGCGTCATCCCCTCTACGGCCAAAAAACCGTTTCCTGATGAAACCAAAGCAAGATGCCCTTCGATGTGACCTTTGGGGACGGTCCACTTGTATTTTCCGGGTTCTACTTCTTCAAGGTCCCCTTTTTGCACGAACGTATCCAAACATTCTTGCACCAGAATACGTGTAAAGGCGTCGGAAGATTCAACGCCGCAGCGGGAAGAAATTTGCTTGTAGTTAAGAGTCTGTGGAGGATTTTTATCGAAAATCGTGCGTATGTCTTTCAGCAACTGCCTACGGACCTTGCTTAATTGTTGTTGAACCTTTTTTTTTCTTCTTGCCATACTGCGGTTTGCGGGACGATTAATCCCTGTACATCACCTTTTTGGCAGCACGAACAATTCGGTCGGCATTGGGCAAAAATGCATCAACCAGGGTTGGGGCATACGGAAGAGGCGTGTCGGCCCCGGTAACCCGCAAGGCAGGAGCGTCTAAATAATCAAAAGCATGCTCTTGAACATGAAACGTCAATTCAGTAATGATGTTTCCTAAAGGCCAGCTCTCTTCGATGCACACCAGTCGGTTTGTTTTTTTAACCGAATTCACGACCGAGGCATAATCTATGGGGCGCAAAGACCTGAGGTCAATGACCTCGGCCGAGATCCCTTCTTTGGCCAATTCTTCCGCTGCCAAAACAACCTGCTTCATCATTTTTCCATACGAAACCAAGGTAACATCGCTGCCCTCACGGTCAATGCGGGCAAGTCCTAGGGGAATCAAATATTCCTCTTCAGGAACCAATCCTTTGTCGCCATACATTTGCTCTGACTCCATAAAAATAACCGGGTCGTTGTCGCGAATGGCTGTTTTTAAGAGTCCTTTGGCATCTGCCGGGTTGCTTGGCACCACCACTTTCAACCCTGGGCAGTTGGCGTACCAATTGTCGAACGATTGACCATGGGTTGCAGCCAATTGCCCTGCAGAACCGGTTGGGCCGCGGAAAACAATGGGTACGTTAACCTGCCCGCCCGACATCTGGTACATTTTTGCGGCGTTGTTGATTATCTGGTCAATAGCCACCAACGAAAAATTAAAGGTCATAAACTCAACAATAGGGCGAAGACCATTCATGGCGGCACCTACGCTAATCCCTGCAAATCCCAGTTCGGCAATAGGGGTGTCAATTACCCTTTTCGCGCCAAATTCCTCCAACATTCCCTGGCTTACCTTGTACGCTCCATTGTATTCAGCTACCTCTTCGCCCATCAAGTAGATAGAAGTGTCGCGTCGCATTTCCTCGGTCATCGCTTCGCGAAGGGCTTCCCTAAATTGAATTTCTCGCATGATTTCAGTAATCTTAATCTGGAACAAAAATACAGATTAAAGCGAGATTTATGTACTTTTGCGAAGCATGATTAATGCTGTCTAAATTAAAAAATCGAGGCGTATGAATATTTTGGTCTGTATTGCCAAAGCACCCGACACCACCACTAAAATCAAGTTTAATGCCGAAGCAAATGCATTGGATGGAAACGGAGTTACCTGGATTGTAAATCCTTCAGACGAATGGTATGCCTTGGTAAAGGCGTTGGAATTGAAAGAGGCGGCTGGGCAGGGCAAGGTGAGCATAATAACAGTAGGACTTTCGGAAGACGATTCTATTATTAGGAAGGCTTTAGCGGTTGGAGCAGATGAGGCTTTTCGCATAAATATGTCGCCCGACAGCGCCGCTAGTGTGGCCGCTCAAATCGCGGCATGGATGAAGGGGCAGTCGTTTGACTTTATCTTAACTGGAAAGGAAACCATTGATTACAATGGTTCTTTAATGGGCGGATTGCTTGCTGCTGAACTCGATTTGCCCTATATCCCAATGATTGAAAAATTAGATGTGCAATCTGGAATTGCCACCATGTCGCGCGATATTGGTGGGGGTACAGAAGAAGTTCAGGTACAAGGTCCTTTTGTGGCTTCAGCTACCAAAGGCTTGGCAGAACAACGTATTCCCAATATGCGGGGAATTATGGCTGCTCGAACAAAACCCATTACGGTTGTTGAACCGCAGTCCATTGATTCAACAGTTCAATACTTAGACTTTACGTTGCCCGCCGAAAAGGGCGCCTGCAAAATGATTGACCCTGAAAACATGGATGAATTGGTTCGTTTGTTGCATTCTGAAGCTAAAGCCCTTTAATTTTATCGTATGAACGTTCTTGTATACATTGATTTACAGCTGGGAAAACCCAGGAAAAATGCCGCGGAACTTCTTACCTATGCCAGCAAAATGGCCGACGGAGGAACCGTTTCTGCCCTAGTCTTAGGGCCCTGTTCTGAGGACTTAACCCAGTTGGGTGATTTTGGAGCTCAAAAGGTACTCCATGCAAATGCACCCGAATTGGCTAGTTTCGACGGATTAACCCATGGAAAACTATTGGCCGAGGCTGTTCAGTTTAGCCAAAGCGATGTTGCAATTGTGGCATTTGACCACAGTGGAAGGGCGGTGGCACCTGTTGCGGCAGCTAAACTAAAGGCTGGGCTTGTTGCAGGAGCAGCGGGTTTGCCCCTTGGAAATTCTTTCCCAGTTAAAGCATTTTCAGGTAAGGCCTTGGCTAAAGTTAAGGTGTTGACTTCCGTTTGGGTGGTCGCCCTTACTCCCAATTCTATTCCCTCTGAAAAAACGGCAGGTACCGCAGCCCTGGAATCATGGACACCCTCTTCCATCCCTGTTTCTAAAATTAAGGTGTTGGCAACGCATAAAAACGCTTCCGATATTCCATTGCCAGAAGCCGAACGGGTTGTATCGGGCGGTCGCGGTTTGAAAGGGCCTGAAAATTGGGGCTTGGTTGAAGACTTGGCCAAAGAATTGGGCGCCGCTACGGCTTGCTCTCGGCCCGTTTCTGATATTGGCTGGAGGCCACACCACGAACACGTAGGGCAAACCGGCATAACCATTCGGCCGAATTTATACATCGCGGCTGGAATTAGTGGAGCCATTCAACATTTGGCAGGGGTCAATAGTTCTAAAACCATCGTGGTTATTAACACCGACGCCGAGGCTCCCTTTTTTAAGGCCGCTGATTATGGAGTTGTGGGTGATGCTTTTGAGGTGTTGCCAAAACTAACCCAGGCCATTAAAAAGTTCAAGGCAGAACAAGCCTAACGGTATTTTAGGCCTAATTATGAAGAAAATAGCCTTAGAAATTGTTGGACTTCAATACAGTCAAACCCAATCGGGAGCCTATGTTTTGGTTTTGGGTGAAATGGGCGGCTCTCGCCGTTTGCCAATTATAATTGGAAGTTCTGAGGCTCAGGCTATTGCTATTGGATTGGAAAACATGGTGCCACTACGCCCGGTTACCCACGATTTATTTAAAACCTTCGCTCAAGAATTCGGGGTTAAAATGACCCAAATCTTGATTCATGAATTGCGCGAAGCGGTTTTCCATGCTACCTTGTTTGTCGCAGACGAAACTGGACGCGAGGTTTCCATTGATGCCCGTACCAGCGATGCTGTAGCTTTGGCCGTTCGCTTCGGTTGCCCTATTTTTATCTATGAGAAAATTCTAGAAGATTCTGGCATTCGAATCAATGAAGAAGATGCCATAGCCTCTGATTTAGAAGAAGGCTTAGACCCTGAGCCCGTTGATGATTCGTTGGCTGAGTTGAGCGAAGATGTTCTTCAGAAGCGTCTTCAATATCTGCTTGATAATGAGGAGTACGAAGAAGCTTCTCGGGTTCGGGATGAATTAAACCGCCGCAAAGGCTCGGCTTAATTTTACCAAGGCTTTTAAATTCTGTTTTCCTTATCCCTAAATTCCTTTAATTCCCTCGTCTTTAGGTTGCCTTTGCCTCCTTTTTTGTTCCTTTGTAGCCTGTAGTTTACAAGTACGCTCATCAATTTGCTGTTTTTTTTGTTCTCATTGTTCTTAAGTCCAGCGTTTTTCTCGGTAAAATCTTGTTCTACCTTTGTTAAAACCTAAAACAAAAATCCCCTAATTAAATGCCCAATACCGTTGCATTAAATCAAGGTTACCCAACCATTTCTGAATCGTTGAAATTGTACGAACAGGCTAAAGAAATTATGCCACCTGTAACTCAAACCATGGCCAAAGGCCCTGGTCAGTATTCCCTTGGAGCCGCGCCTATTTATTTAAAAAAGGGGAAAGGGTCCCGGGTTTGGGATGTGGACGGCAACGAATACTTGGATTGGAATGCCGCAATTGGCCCCCTTTCTCTTGGCTATGCTTGGCCTGCTGTCGATAAAGCCATCATTGATCAATTGGGCGACGGCATTACCTTTTCTCTGATGCACGAATTGGAATACAAGGTCGCAGAACGCCTACATCAAATTATTCCGAATGCTGAAGCTATTCGCATCAGTAAGTCGGGGGCCGACGTTTGTTCGGCTGCTGTTCGGATTGCCCGCGCCCATACAGGTAGAGAAAAAATCTTGTGCTGCGGTTACCACGGTTGGCATGATTGGTACATCGCCGTTACCTCTCGTGCGAATGGAATCCCCAGTTCGGTTGGAGAACTTACCAATACCTTTGATTACAATAATATCGAATCCTTAAAAGCATCCTTGGACTCTTCGGTAGCCGCTGTGATAATGGAGCCCTTCGTTTTTGACCGCCCATCAGACGGCTATTTGCAAGAGGTTGCTCGATTGTGCAAGGAAAATGGAACCCTGCTGATTTTTGATGAAATGTGGACTGGGTTTAGATTGGCTTTGGGGGGAGCTCAGGAATATTTTGGAATCAAGCCAGACTTGGCCGTGTATTCCAAAGCGGTGGCCAACGGTATGCCTATTGCTTTCTTAACAGGCAGGCGCGATGTGATGGAACACTTTAATGCCAATGTTTTCTTCTTTACCACCTTTGGGGGCGAAGCACTTTCTTTGGCCGCTACCATGGCCACTCTTGATGAACTAGAGCGGTTAAATGTTCCAGCCGATTTGGCTTCAAAAGGACAAGCCCTTATGGATGGGTACAACTCCTTGGCTGAATCCTTACGAATGCAGCATTTAACAAAGTGCAAAGGGTATCCCTGCCGTACAACCATTACCCTTGAGGCTGCTGTTGGTAATGCCTTAGAAGTAAAAGCCTATTTTCAACAAGAAATGATTTGCAGAGGTGTTTTATGGCAAGGAAACCACAACATGATGGCAGCCCATTCCATGAACGACATTGATTATACCCTAAAGGCCTATGCCCAGGTGCTTCCACTAATTAAAGATGCCGTTGAAAAGGGCGATGTGGCTTCCCGTTTGAGAGGCAAACCACTCGAAGCGGTTTTCCGCAAGGTTGATAACTTTAACATGAAGCCTAAATCATGAGAATTCAAGTGATGGGCGGGGCTATGGCCAAGCGCTGGATGCTTTCATCTGGCCTCTTTTTAATTTTATTGGCCCTGTTTATCTTTAAGTTTCCTCGGTTTTTTGCCTATGCGTTGGGTGGAATTATTATGTTTTTTGGGGTTATGATTTTCATTGGTGGAATTACGGCCCCTAAGCGCCCCAATACTGGCAGTTCTATGCCTGGGCAAAGCAATCAAACCGAAGATGGCACATGGGAAGACCTTTCCTGATAACCTGTTTTGCCCTCTTTTCTATTTTAGAAGCAAGGTCGCAGCAGCCCATTTTGCAATGGGGCGAAGGAATGCGTTTTTCTCGGAACGAAAAGCTGGCCGATTTCTATCCAATTTCCAAAGATGAGGTTGGGTGGCTTCGTTTAAAATTTCCAACCCTTGGATACCACAAGGCGGTTCTGGATGTTTTTGACCTAGATTTATTAACGGCCCAACGCAGTTTAGAACTCCACCACGGAAAAACCATTCAAGAACGCTATAGGTTTTACCGCCCTCGATTTGCAGGTTTGGCCTTTCAACAAAACCGCTTTTTGGTATTTCAAACCGGGTATGATCCCAACCGAAAACAGGCCTTGGCCTTAATTAATCCTCTGGATGTTGAGGGCCGAGAAGAAGACAAACCTCAAATCATCATTGACGACCAAATTGAATCGAAATTAAAGGCTCCCTCCGTTCGCTTTATTCCCGATGCCGAACGCGGCCGGGTGGCTCTTTTTTTGGCAAATTCAATGGAAAGGCAGTTGGGGGTCGAGGTTGAGGTGGTGGTGGTTGACAGCAATTTGAATTTAGAATGGACCAACAAGGTCTTATTGCCCTTTCAAAGGAATGAACTTGGCCCCGAAGAAATTAAATTGAATGACAATGGGGTGGTTTGGGTGCTGTCTCAAATTAGGCCGCGCGAAACCGGCCTCTTTGCCAACCGAGAAGACAAAAGCTATTTTCAACTCATGTCGTTTTCGCCCGACGATAGTTCCACGCAATTTGGTAGCCAAACCCTTCAATACGGAGAGCGAAAAATTATGGGCGCAAGTTTGGTATCCGTTCAGGGTCAGGTCTGGCTTAGCATGACCTATGAAATACCCAATAAAAAGGCGGCAGTACTTTCTGGAATCCTTCTGCAGCCACTTCCATTGCATCCCCATGAGCCCTGGCCCAATTACATTGACTTGGCTTTGGATCCCGCTTTTATCCCCGATTTTCAGACCGATGCCTTAATTCAGAGCCGAGCCGATAAAGAGGCCGCTTTTGTAGAGGTACTCCAGATTTTTTCTTCCGACCATGGGCCTACATTTGTGGTTGCCGAACACCGACTTAACACCGAACATTGTTACACCGATTATCGGACAGCTCAGCAATTTTGCACCTATGCCTATTTTAGAAACGATGTGTTTATCTTTGCTTTAGATTCCTTAAATCAATTGATTTGGAACATGAAACTGCCAAAGCGGCAGGTTAGCCGGAACGACGAAGGCCTGTTTTTGTCTTGCCTAACGGCCTTAAAGAACGACACTCTAAAGCTAGCCTGGCTTGAAAATGCTGAAAACAAAGAAATTACAAGCGAAAAGGACCTAAGGTTTATGGACAACCCCCGAAGGGCCGATTTGCTTACTTGGAGCCTACCTATTTCTGGACGTCCTGAACGAAATCAAATGCCTTTGCCAAAACAAGGTAGGTTTCCCGTTATTCCTATGGTCGATAAAGGGCTGGTACTCAGCGATGGTTCGGTTTTTCTTTCGGGAATCCTGCGCCGAAAGGTGCTGCCAGGTTGGCTCAACTGGTAAATGCCTGCCTTCTATTTTTTGCTTCTTGAACCACCGGCCTCTACGCCCATGCCAAATAAAGCATAGTCAAGAAAGGCTGGGTCTTGGGGTAAAATCTGTTTCGCTCGGTCAGTTAGTTCAACCACCGATTGCCAATCATTCTGTTTTCGACTTAGCAATCCGAATTCACGGGCAACGGTGCCCGAATGAACATCTAAGGGAAGGTGAAGTTGGCTTGCCGGAATGGAGTTCCATAACCCAAAATCAACCCCATTCTCTCTGCTTCTAACCATCCAACGTAAAAACATGTTTATCCGCTTGGCCGCCGACCCCCTTAGCGGGTCGGCAATGTGCTTGCCGCTCCGGCCAGGGTCCTGGCCCTTCAAAAATTGAGCTCTGAATTCATGCAGCCCTTGAGCATAATCTGCCTCTTTCGTAATTGCAGTTGAAAAACAGGCCTCCAAGCCCCCATTTTGATAGGTTTGGCGCAATTGCAATACCAACCATTTGGCATCGCTGCCATTGAAGGTGCGGTGTACAAATCCGCTGAGTGAGTTTAAGTCCGATTCTTCGGCTTGCATTACAAATTCATAGGGGCTATCCCACATAAGGTCCATCCACGTTTGTGCCGACCGAAGAATGCTCGCCCTATTTCCCCAACTAATAAGGGCTGTACAAAAGCCAGAAATTTCTACGTCTTCTTTTTTGGTGTATTTATAGGGAATTGAAATCGGATCGGCTTCAATAAAATCTGGCCCCGCATACCTATGGGCCAGTTCAATTAGGTCAGATTCGCTAAAAATGGCCATGGTGGGTCTGATTTTAGAAACCCCTTTTTAGAGAGAGCCGCTCCTTTTTCATTTTTTTAAAAAACATTCTTTGTGCTTAGCTTGATGAACCCAATATAGGGCCAACGCTAACTGCTGTTCAGCGGTCAAATCGGTATTGTCTAAAATCCGAGCGTCTTCCGCTTGCCTTAAAGGATCTTCCTTCCGGTTTACATCCTCGAAATCCCTTGCAATTTGTTGGTCTAGAACGGTTTTTAAATCCATGATTTTGCCTTGGCCTTCCAGTTCTATTTGGCGGCGTTGGGCCCGCACAGACGGCTCGGCAGTCATAAAAATTTTAAGTTCTGCCCGTGGCATTACTACAGTTCCAATATCTCGCCCATCCATAACCACCCCTTTTTCTTCTGCCATTTGCTTTTGCAAAATTTGCATGTGGTCGCGTACTTGCCTTATTTGGCTAACCTTGCTGGCTAAGGTGGCGATGTGTAAGTTGCGAATAAAGGGCTCAACCACCTGGCCTGCCAACGAAACCATTGAGGCCCCTGTTTCTGGGTCAATGGCAAATCCAACCTGGGTGTCGGGAAGGGACAGAATCAAGTTGGCTTCATCTACGTTTCCATCCTTGTCCACCAATCCTTTGTTTAGAGCAAAATAGCCAATTGCCCGGTACATGGCGCCTGTATCTAAATACCGGTAGTGCAATTCACGGGCCAAGGCTTTGGCTAGGGTGCTTTTTCCACACGAAGAAAAGCCATCGATGGCTATGTTTATGGGCTGGATTGGTTTAGTTTCCGGTTCGGGGGGCATCGGTGGCAGGTAATTTCTTTTTAGCAAACAATTTTCCGGCGTTGATTTGCAAGGTCAGGTGGTTGGGCGACCCCACGGCATGGTAAGTGGCCCTTGAATACGAAAACGTAAAATGCGAAATCCGAATGCCAAGCCCCCAACTTAACCCGGCAGCGGCATCCGACTGCAAAGAGCTAAGTTCGCCCCCTCGTAAAAAATTGTAACTCATTCTTAAAAACAAACGCTGTTTAAAAGGCATTAGTTCGGCCCCTATAATAAAATGCCTTAAAACATTGTCGCCCAAACTAATTCGGTTTATGCTTGTGTCGTTGGTTAAAGGGTCAATATTGATGGGATTTTCAATGTCTAAAAAACTTAGGTCAGGCCTTTGCAGGTTGTTTGCGGTTACCATTAGGCGCAGGGGGAGGTGCTCAAGCTGATGGGCGAAACCAAATTGTATTTGGAAGGGCATGGGTTCATAATTGTTGGTGGAATAGGGGTCTATCATGCTTCCCATGTTCTTAAACACCAGTGCAAGGATCGTTCTTTTGTTTTTACTTCGGTAGCTTAGCCCTAAGTCAACGGCTGCACCAATACTTGTGTAGCCGGCATAAGCACTAAAAATGGCCTTAAAATGCCCGCCTACATGCAAAATACTGTCTAAAACAGGTTGGGCATAACCCAAATAAATGGCCTGGTCGTTGGAATTGACCTCGCCTACAATTTGTCCGTTCTCTTGGGTTTCAATAATGCTGCCGTAGTCAAAGTACTGCACCCCTGCAAACACTGTTCCCCTTTTTTTGAATTTGTGGGCCAAGGCAAAAGATCCATAACCGATATTGGCAAAATAGGCATTGAAATCTAAGGCGGCCTGCAAATGCATGCTTTGGTTTAAAAGGGCAGGATTTTGAAAGGCCATGCCGGGATCGCTGTCCATAATTGCGACTTGGGTGCCGCCCAAGGCTTCAATTCGGGCCGATTGGGGCAACTGCAAAAAGGCATACGAAAAGCTACCTCCAACCTGGGCAGTCAATGCACCGAATAATAAACCCCAGGCCAATGCACTGAGCCTTAGGTATGCAAAATTCGCCTTCATTCTTGCCCTAAAGGTACAAGACTGCCGTAAATTTTGGGCCCTTTCTTGCTTTTCTTTCCATTGGCCTGTTTATTTTGGTTGTGTGTATGCAACAACGCGGCCCGCGCCCCCGATTGAGCCGGCAGGCGGCGATGAGCCACCGGCTTCGGCAAGCGGGCGAGGAGGCGACTTTAGGAGCCACCGCAGCCCCACTTGCCGACCGGTTGCTCAAGCCGACTACAGGTGAAAGCGGGACAAGGCGCCCCCCAAAAAATAATCCAAAGTGCTAAATTTTTACTTCGTAACTTCGTGCCCAAGAAAATGCACATGAGCTCCCTGAATGCCCTGAAATCCATAAGTCCGATTGACGGTAGGTATGCTGGAATTACTGCGGCTGCCTCTGTGTATTTCTCTGAATATGCGCTGATTAAGTATAGAATTCGGGTGGAAACCGAATATTTTTTGGCCCTTTCCGAGGCCAACTTGCCGGGCTTGCCCGCGCTGAGCCGGCAGCAAAAAGTGGCCTTGCGCGAACGGCTTTTGAAAATTCAAGATCAAGACGTGCTGGCCGTTAAGGAAATTGAATTGAGGACCAACCACGACGTGAAGGCCGTTGAGTACTTTATGCAGCAGGTCTTTGACGACATGGGCCTGCCTCAGCAATCCAAAGCTTTTATTCATTTTGGCCTGACCTCGCAAGACATCAACAATACGGCCATTCCTTTAACGATTAAAGACTGGCATGAAGAGGTGGGCGAGCCCCTGCTGCAGGATTTGATTCAGCATTTACGCGTGCAGGCCGAGGCTTTCAAAGATGTGCCCATGCTGGCGCGTACCCATGGACAACCCGCTTCGCCAACCCGAATGGGCAAGGAATGGATGGTGTTTGTAGAACGCCTTGAAAATCAGGCGAAAATGTTGCAATCCATTGATTTTCAATGCAAATTTGGCGGCGCAACCGGGAATTTTAACGCCCATTATGCCGCCTATCCAGGCCAAAATTGGCCGGCTTTTGCCGACCGGTTTTGCCGAGAACACCTGGGTTTGGAACGGCAGCGCTTTACCACTCAGGTTGAACATTACGACATGTTGGGCGCTTTTTTTGATGCATGGAAACGCATTGCCGTAATTTTGATTGACTTTTGCCGAGATGTTTGGCAGTACATTTCCATGGATTATTTTCGGCAGCGGATTCGGAAAAATGAGGTGGGCTCGTCGGCTATGCCTCACAAAGTCAATCCGATAGACTTTGAAAACGCCGAAGGGAATTTGCTGTGGAGCATTCCCATGTTGGAGTTTTTTCCGGTCAAGCTTCCCGTAAGCCGCTTGCAGCGGGATTTGACCGACAGCACGGTGCTGCGCAACGTTGGGGTGCCATTTTCACATATTATGATTGCCCTGACTTCGATTAAGAAGGGTTTGGGGAAAATAAAACTGAATGCCCAGGCCATTTTGGACGATTTAAATCGGCATCCCGAGGTGATTGCCGAGGCCATTCAAACCATTCTGCGGCGCGAGGGCTTGGCAGATGGGTACGACAAATTAAAGGATTTTTCGCGTACGGGCGAATCGCTGGGTCTCGAGGATTTGCAAGCCTTTGTGCGCAGTCTTAAATTGAATTCGGCGGTCGAAAACGAGCTGTTGGCCCTGCACCCCCGGCATTATCTGGGCGATTTTTTGCATTGATTTTTTTTGGGCGCCTTTTCCCGCTTTCACCTGTAGCGCCCGGCAGCCCAACCTGCAAACAGGGCCTTGCGGTGGCTCCCAAGGTCGCCTCCTCAGGCGCTGTTTGATGGGTTGGGCTGCCGGCCACTGCCGGTTCAATCGGGGGCGCGGGCCTCTTGCCGTTTTAATTTGATTTCTTGTTCCTTGAACGCCGCTTCAGTTTAGGCAAAAAAAAACGACCCGGTAAAAAACCAGGTCGTCGCTGTAGGGTAAAGAAAAGAACGCTTATGCGTTCATATTGTCCAATACATTCATCACTTCTTTAACGGCTCCAGCCGATTCTTTAACCAATTCCATTTCGGCTTCGGTCAGGTCAAGCTCAATAATGCGTTCAATGCCTTTGGCCCCCAAAACAACGGGTACGCCAAGGTAAATATCTTTCAATCCATATTCACCAGAAAGCCAGGCGCAAACAGGGAATATCCGTTTTTGGTCGCGCACAATGGCCTCAACCATTTGAGCCGCGGCTGCACCGGGTGCAAACCAAGCGCTGGTACCCATAAGGTTTACCAATTCTCCGCCGCCTTTTTTGGTACGTTCAACAATGGCCTCTAAGGCTGTCTCGTCGATCATTTCGGTTACAGGAATGCCACTAACTGTGGTGTACCGTGGCAGTGGAACCATGGTGTCGCCGTGGCCACCAAGCAGCATGGCTTGAATGTCTTTGGGCGATACGTCCAGGGCTTCGGCCAAAAAGGCGCGGTAGCGAGCAGTATCTAAAATTCCGGCCATGCCCATAACCCGATGCGAAGGAATTTTCGCAGTTAGGTAAGCGCAATAGGTCATTACATCCAAGGGGTTTGAAACCACAATGATGATGGCATTGGGAGAATATTTAATGGTGTTTTCGGTTACCGATTTCACAATTCCTGCGTTGGTAGCGATCAAGTCGTCGCGGCTCATGCCCGGTTTCCGGGGCAGGCCCGAGGTAATAACCACAACATCGGAACCAGCGGTAGGTTCGTAGTTGTTGGTGTAGCCTTTTACACGGGTATTGTAGTAATTCACCGGAGCCGTTTGCCACATATCCAGTGATTTACCTTCGGCAAGACCCTCTTTAATGTCAATTAAAATGACCTCATTGGCCAATTCTTTGTGGGCAATAACATCGGCGCATGTTGCTCCTACGTTGCCAGCTCCTACGACGGTGATTTTCATATGCTTTGTTTGATTAATTTTGATGCGTCCGCAAAGATAAAAAACCCAAGGCATTGGCCCCGAAAATCCATCATCTTTTTGTTTTTTTTCGTACAATTGGGATTATGAAGGCATTTGCCCGATGTTTTGCGTTATTTGGGTTCCTGTTTTTGATGGTTTATTCCCATTCTTCTGCACGGGCTCAAACCCCAACTACCTCCGACTGTTTGGGGGCTATCCCCGTTTGCAATAACCTGTACGATGTGCCGGTGTTGAATCCTCAGCCCAATAATTTCCCCAACGAGGTCAATGCCTCCTTAAGTTGTCTGAATGGCGAAACGAATGGGCAATGGTATGTTTTCACGGTTCAATCCAGCGGAAATTTAGGTTTTAACATCATTCCATATACAGCGACCAGCGATTACGATTGGGCCTTGTTCAATCTTACCAATTTTGATTGTTCCGATATTGTCAGCAATGCCGCTTTGGAAGTGATTTGCAATTTTAGCGCTCAGACCACCAACAATGGTATAACGGGGGCAAATGGTCAATTGGGCGACCAAAATGAGCCTATGCTTCCGGTGGTTCAAGGGCAAACCTTTGCCCTGTACATTTCCAATTACACCTTTGGCCAAAACCAAAGCGGTTATCAACTGGATTTTTCGGTTGGTTCGGCGGCTGTTCCTGATAATACTGCCCCCGCTTTGGTTTCGGTAACCCCGTCGGCTGCCTGCAACGCTCAGCGTTTGGTTTTGGAGTTTTCTGAAAACCTGGATTGCAGTACTGTTCAAGCCGCCGATTTCCAGGTGCAAGGGCCGAATGGGCCCATTTCTGTTTTGTCTGTCTTTTCTCCGGACTGCGCTACGGGTGCCAGTTACAGCCGTACATTTGAATTAATCTTGGCTACGCCTTTATCAGGAAGCGGGCAGTATTCGGTTCAGGTGCAGGGATCTATTTCGGATGTCTGCGGGAATGTGCTTTCGGGCGCTCCGCCCTTTGACTTTGATTACGTTAGCTTGGTACTGAATATGAGCAGTACCGATTCTCAATGCCCCGTTGATGACGGAACCGCTAGCGTCAATGCCGCTGGAGGTATAGCTCCTTACTCCTATGTTTGGAATGACCCCGCCGCCCAAACCACCTTAACCGCTACAGGGCTACCCCGTGGTTACTACACCGTAACCGTAACCGATGCTCAGGGCTGTTCGGCGACCGACTCCGTGTACGTGGGCGATCCCACTGCCTTTGTTTTGCAGGTGCTGGCCAAAAACGATACCTGTTATCAAGGTTTTGGTTGGTTTCAAATTGTTCCGGTAGGCCCTACAGCCCCATTCACCTTTATTTGGAACGACACCCTGCCTGGCACCGATGCCTTAGGTAATTTGATGGGAGGACAATGGATTAACGTGCAGGTAATAGATGCAAACGGTTGCAAACGCGACACTTTGCTTCAAGTGGGCGTTGAATTGAACGACAGCCTGACGGCCTATTTTACGGTTGACTACGATGTGGTGGACTTTTTGACTCCTCAGGTTACCTTTACCAATGCCTCCCTTTTTGAAACCAGTATTTTTTGGGACATGGACGACGGCTCAAGCTATGTGCTGCCTTCCTTTACCCACAGTTTTGACAGCATTGGTAAATTTGAGGTAACCTTATATGCCTACGACCGAAATGGATGTGTAGATACCTTTATTCAGGTAATTGAGGTGGATTATCATTTTTCGCTGTTTGTACCCTCGGCATTTACTCCAAACCAAGACGGGAAAAACGAGCGGTTTACGGTTACAGGGGTGGGAATGAACCCCAATACGTTTCATTTATGGATTTTTGACCGTTGGGGGCAGGCCGTTTACGAAACGACCGACATGGATTATGGTTGGGACGGAAGTTGGTATGGCTCCGGGCCAGGAGAGGCTCCACCGGGAGTGTATGCCTACAAAGTAGAGGTAGACGAAATGGATGGTACCCCAAGAGACTTCTTGGGGAAAGTGGTTTTGATTCGCTAGTTGTGCGCAATCAATACGAAATTCAAACACCATTGGCCGCCAAAACCATTCGGTGGGCGAAAAGGGGCAACCCTGAGTAAAATTTCGATGTAAAATTAGCACCTTTGTGGCATGCGAATAGTTTTGACCGGAGCAGCGGGTTTTATCGGGTCCCACACCTTGGTTGTGTTGCAAGAGCTTGGGCACGATGTAGTAGCGATCGATGATTTTTCAAATTCAGAGCCCCATATTCCAGCTCGAATACAAGAAATTACCGGGCAGAAGGCCGAATGGATGGAATTGGACGTAGCCAAGCCTGGAGCCCTTAAGCAGGCCCTTGAAAATGGTCCTGCGGTTGACGGCATTATTCATTTTGCCGCTTTTAAGGCTGTTGAGGAATCCGTTAATCACCCTTTAAAATACTACCGAAACAATCTGTATGGTTTGGTTGAGGTATTGGATTGCATGCGCAAGCTGAGTATTCGGAATCTGGTGTTTTCGTCTTCATGCACCGTGTACGGAAATCCGGAACACCTTCCGGTTGACGAATCGGCCCCCTTTCGCCCTACAGTTTCACCCTATGGCGAAACCAAGCAAATGGGCGAACGGATTTTGCAAGACAGCCTAAAAGCTTATCCTGAATTGCGGGCCTGCATCTTGAGGTATTTCAATCCCATTGGCGCTCATCCAAGTGGTTTGATTGGAGAACTTTGCCGAGGCGTGCCCAGCAACCTAATTCCCTACATTACCCAAACTGCCATCGGGAAACGAGAGCGTTTGCGCATTTTTGGAAACGATTACTCGACGGCTGATGGCACCTGTATTCGTGATTTTATTCATGTTTGCGATTTGGCCGATGCCCATGTTCGGGCTTTGGATTATGTAAATAGGACCGACCAAAACCCCTGTATTTTTAATGTTGGAACTGGGAAAGGTGTTAGCGTACAAGAGGCCGTAGATACCTTTAATTCTATTTGGGGAAAGCCCCTGCCGGTGGAATATGCACCCAGGCGAGCGGGCGATGTAGAAAAAATTTGGTCGGACACCCAAAAAATTGAACAGGAATTGGGTTGGACTGGTCAGCGTAGTTTGGCCGATGCTCTGCAAGACGCGTGGCGTTGGGAGCAAAATTTAGCCAAAGATAGGTAGCCTTAGGCTTTAATTATTCGGCAATTCCAGTTGCCGTTCCCCCTGTCCCTTGCTATCTTTACCCCATGAATCCAAACGGCAGCCAATCAAAAATGGTTCTTATCGATGGCTATGCCATGGTGTATCGGGCCTATTTTGCCTTTATTAAAAACCCCAGGGTTAACTCAAAAGGCGTAAATACCTCGGCCGCTTTTGGCTTTACCAATTTACTGAACGACCTGCGCCGAAAATTAAATCCTACCCACCTGGCTGTGGTATTTGACCCCGCTAGCGACCATGGAGAAAGGGCCGAAATTTACCCGGAATACAAAGCCCACCGCGAGGCCATGCCAGAAGATTTGCGGAATTCACTGCCCCATATCCTAGCTATTTTAGATGCCTTAAATATCCCATTAATTCAGGTCGAGGGTTTTGAGGCCGACGATGTAATTGGAACCATAGCCACCCAAGCCGAGCAACGTGGACTTACTACCTATATGGTAACCAGCGACAAAGATTATGGTCAACTGGTCAGCGATAAGCGCCTTTGGTATAGACCTGGCCGAATGGGTAGCCCCGACCAAATATTAGGCCCAGCTGAAGTGTGTGAAAAATTTCAGGTCAGTCAGCCCATTCAGGTAATCGATTTACTGGGTTTAATGGGCGACACCTCAGACAACATCCCCGGAATACCTGGGGTTGGAGAAAAAACAGCCATAAAATTGTTGGCCGATTACGGTAGCGTTGAGGGAGTGTTGCAAAACCAAGACGAAATCTCAGGAAAGCTTGGAGAGCGCATTCGGGAACACGCCAACTTGGCCTTGATTTCAAAGAAACTGGCCACCATTGTGTTGGATGTACCCATAGATTGGACCGAACAAAGTTTAAAATGCCAAGAGCCAAATGCCGAAAGCTTGGCTAGGGTTTTTGGAGAATTGGAGTTCAGGAATTTGGCCGAACGCATGCTGGGCGCTACAAGTCCAAGTCCGGCGGCTCAGCCAACACCCAAAGCAGCGCCCCAAGATTTATTTAGCTATCAAGACCAATGGGAAGGTAGCCCTGTAGAAGTGCCTGCGGCAGATCCCCTGCAATGGAAAACCATTCAAACCGAACCGCATCAGTATTTTGTGGTTCAAGATTCACAATGGCGGGCCGAGCTGCTGAATCAACTTATGCAAGAGCCCAGCATTGTCATCGACACCGAAACCACCGATATTGACCCCTTAAAGGCAGAACTGGTTGGCTTGGTTTTTAGCCTAAAGCCTGGGCAGGCCTTTTATTTGCCCATGCCCGAAGACCAAGAACAAGTGCAGGTTTTGATTCAGGAATTTGCTCCCTTGTGGGCCCGTACCGATCTGGAATGGATAGGGCAAAACATAAAATATGACCTGCTGGTGCTTCGAAACTACGGTGTATCCTTGCATGGTAACATCTTTGATACCATGTTGGCCCATTACCTTATGGAACCGGAACTGAGGCATAATTTGGATTTTTTGGCCAGAACCTATTTGGGCTATGAAACCATTCCAACCGAAGCCCTGTTAGGTCCGAAGGGAAAACAACAAAAGACCATGCGTCAGGTTGCCCTAAAGGAGGTGGCGGATTATGCCTGCGAAGACGCCGATATAACCGGACAATTGGCTTTGCATTTTAGGCCCTTGTTGGAGAAGGCCGGGGTAAGTAATTTGTTCAACGAGGTTGAAATGCCCTTGGTTGGAGTGTTGGCCGATATGGAATGGGAAGGGGTAAGCATAGACTCAAACCGGCTTGCAGAGCTGAGCCTGTCTTTTGGCAAGCAAATTGAGAGCGAAGACAACATCATTCAAGAAATGGCAGGGCAGAAGTTCAATACTGCCTCGCCAAAACAGCTGGGCGAAGTTTTATTTGACCATTTGAAGTTGGATGCCAAAGCAAAAAAAACCAGAACGGGTCAGTATGCCACCAACGAAGAGACCCTAAAAAAATTGGAAGGGAAACATCCCATTATCGAGCATATTTTTGAATTAAGGGAGCTTCAAAAATTAAAGGGCACCTACCTAGATGCCTTACCCGATTTACGTTTGGCTCGCAGCGGCAGGGTTCATACCAGTTTTAATCAGGCCGTTGCAGCCACTGGCCGTCTGAGTTCAACCAATCCCAACCTTCAGAATATTCCCAATAGAACGGCTCGGGGGCGCGACATTCGTACTGCTTTTGTGCCCCGTTCTGCAGATTTTCGGTTGGTTTCGGCCGATTACAGCCAGGTGGAATTGCGTTTGATTGCCGAATTGAGTGGCGAAGAGCACATGAAAGAGGCCTTTCGTCTTGGGCAAGACATTCATGCTGCTACCGCTGCACGGATTTTTGCTGTGCCCCTTGAGCAGGTTGATAAAAGCATGCGAAACAAAGCCAAGATGGTGAATTTTGGAATCATCTATGGCATTTCAGCCTTTGGATTGTCTCAACGCCTTGGAATACCTAGAGCTGAGGCGGCCGACATCATTTCGGCCTATGTGGCTACCTACCCTGGAATTCGCGATTACATGGATTCGCAGGTGGAATTTGCTCGGAATCATGGATACGTAGAAACCCTGATGGGGCGGCGGCGCTACCTTAGAGACATTGCTTCGGCCAACCATACCGTTCGTGGGTTTGCCGAACGAAACGCCATCAATGCCCCCATTCAGGGGTCGGCGGCCGATATCATAAAGTTGGCCATGATCCGAATTCAGCATGCTATGCTTCAAGATCAGCTGAAAAGCCGCTTGGTGCTGCAGGTGCACGATGAATTGGTTTTTGATGCCCATGTGTCGGAGCTGGAACATGTGGTTGAATTGGCAAAGACCCACATGCCGGCGGCCTATCCGCTTTCGGTTCCTTTAGAAGTAGAGGTTGGAATAGGAAATAACTGGCTTGAAGCTCACTGATGCTATGATGACCTTAAAGAATGCGGTTTGGGTGTTTTTGGCCTGTGGAAGTGGGGGCTTGGTTCGTTTTGCGGTTCAATCGGCTTGTTCGGTATGGATGCCCTTGGCTTGGCAAGGTTGGGCTACGGTGTTGAGCAACGGTTTGGCTTGTTTTTTAGCCGGATTTTTAAGTGGTGTTCTTGCTGCTGGAAGCAATCTGCGCTTGGCTTTACTTACTGGGTTTTGTGGAGGTTTAAGTACGTTTTCAGCTTTTGCCTTAGATTATTTGCCCCTGGTGCGCGAGGGGCAATGGGCGGGTTGGCTGTATGTGTTGGCCCAGGTTCTGTTCGGTTTGGCGTTGGCTTGGCTTGGCTTGGCCTTGGGCGAAAGCATGAGGACTGTTGCCTAAGACCGGGTTCTTATTGTTCTTGGCTTTTTTGTTTTTTCAGGTCGAGCGAAGTAGCACGCAGCACAGCACCTTGGCCAAATCGGTTGCGTAGTTTGTCCATGGCTTGGTATAGCTGTTGTTGTGGGGCGGGATTGTCGAACAACGAGAGTAGGGGAGGGGCCGACACCCAGCCACTGAGGCGGATTCCGATAAGCCGTACTCGGCTGCGGCGAACAAACAAGAGTTTCAGCAGTTCGCCTGCGTGTTGAATCAGCATTTGGTCGGAACAGGTAAAAGCAATTTTTCGTTGTTTGGTGTGGGTTTGGAAATCAGAGTAGCGGATTTTTACCGTGATTTCGCTGCACATGCGGTTTTGTGACCGAAGTTCTTGCCCCAGTCGTTCGGCCAAAACAATCAAGTGTCGCCGCAATTCCAGGGGGTCGGCCAAATCTTGGTCGAACGTGGTTTCTGCGCTCATGGATTTCTGTTCTCGAAATGGAGTAACCGGCATGGGGTCGATGCCCCTTGCTTTTTGACCTAGTTCAAGCCCCTGTTTCCCAAAGGCCTGACTCATCCAGCTAAGCGGAATTTGCTGAAGCCGCTCAATTTGAATGATTCCCATGTTTTCGAGTTTGGAGGTAATAACAGGGCCGGCCATGGGAATGCTGCGAACAGGTAGGGGAGACAAGAATGGAATTTCTTGGCCCTGAGGAACCGATTTGCTGCCGTTGGGCTTGGCCTGGCCGGTGGCTATTTTTGACACGGTTTTGTTGATGGACAAGCCAAAGGAAACGGGCAAACTTAGTTCTTGAATCATAGATTGCCGAAGTTCTTGGGCGTATTTTATGCCTCCGAAAAACCGCTCCATGCCGCTAAGGTCAGCATAAAACTCATCGATGGACGCCTTTTCAAGGCAGGGTAGGCGTTCTTGCAGGAGTTCGGTGATTTCTTGCGAGGTTCGGGTGTATAAATCCATGTCGCCCCGCAAGACCAATGCCTCGGGGCACAGCCTTCGCGCAGTTGAAAGAGGCATGCCCGAGCGAATGCCCAGTGTTCGGGCCTCGTAGCTGCACGAGGCGACCACACTTCGCGCCGAATGCCCGCCAATCAGCAAAGGCCTGTTTTTAAGGCGGGCATCTCGGCGCTGTTCAACCGAAACAAAAAAGGAATCCATATCAATATGAAGCACCAAAGGCGGAAATGCCATAAAATTTGTCTTTTTTACGACAACAATTTAAACAATTTACTGTATATTTGCAGAGGCAACCCTGCTTTTTTGGGCTTGCCTTTGTTCCTCTAACCAAAGTACCCATATGGAAACCTTTTTAGCCGATAACCTGAAGTTTTTGCGCCAAGAGCGAAAGCAGTCGCAAGAAGCCTTGGCCGCCATTTTAGAGGTGAAGCGCACAACCTACAGTGCGTACGAGTTGGGTAAGGCCGAACCCAATTTGATGACCTTATTGAAAATTGCCGAATGGGCCCAGCTCAGTACCGATTATTTAATTTCAAGGTCTTTGCGCCAAACCCTTCCATCTACAATAGTTGAATGGCAGGGCTCGTATCGGGCTGATCTGCATGGTAAAAACATTCGCATACTGACGGTTCGGGATGTGGACCCGGAGTTGGCGGGGCCTTCTTTTGATGCGGTGAAAACCACCGCCAGTGCCGGTTACACTGCAGGGTACGCCGACCAGGAATTCATTCAAGCTCTTCCCACCTTTCGCATGCCGTTCTTGCGGCGCAGGCTGAATGGGCGGACCTTCCAGATTAAGGGCGACAGCATGCCGCCCGCCCCAGATGGGTCTTGGGTGGCCGGAACCTATCTGGAAGATTGGACCCTGATCCGCAACGGAATGCCATATATAGTGGTAACCCGTGAGCATGGAATTGTCTTTAAGTTGGTGGAAAACAAACTCAACGAGGGGGGCTTTCTGCGCTTGTCTTCAACCAATACTTTTTATAAGCCCTTCGATGTTTCCAAAGAGGATATCGTAGAAGTATGGGAATTTAGCTTTTATATTACCGAGGAATTTTGCCCTCAAGAAGATCCGGCTCATGCCATAAATCAAGCAGTAAGAATGCTGCAAATTGAAGTTGAAAACTTAAAATCCAATGGCCTGATTTCTTAAATTTTACACAAATTTAAAGCAGGATAAATCCAAAATATTACCTTTGTGTTAAGAAATTAAATCAATCTGAAATGCTCGAAATGGCATTCTAATTCAAATTAAAACCAAACTTTATGAAAACAATCCGTACACGATTGGGGCTTCTTTCGACGAAAGTTGCATTGATTGCGGGGCTCTTTTTGGCAGGGGTAAGCCTGCAAGCCCAATATTGCATTCCTTCAGGCAACTGTTCTTTCGGAGACGAAATTCAAAACTTTACCTTAAACACCATTAACAACAACACTTCCTGTACAGGTGGTTATTCCGATTTTAGTGGCAGCATAAGTACAACCTTGAATGCGGGAATCCCATACCCGTATTCCGCTACGTTTGGTTATTCTGATCAAGGTTTAGGGATGTGGTTGGACATAAATCAAGATGGCGATTTTGACGATGTAGGGGAGTTTGTTTCTTCGGTTCCTTATGTTTTTGGCTCTTTTTCTGCCAACGGAAGCCTTACCATTTCGGGTACGGTCAATTCAGGAACCTACCGCTTGCGCGTGCGAAATTGGTGGAACAATGATTTTCTTGGTTTTCCTGGCGAGGCCTGTCAGGCGGTTAGTTACGGCGAAACAGAAGATTACACCGTTGTTGTTGTAAATAATGCCTGTGTGGCTCCTCCAAACCCAGGCGTTGCCAATGCGCCCGCTTCCGTTTGTGCTGGTGTTGCTTTTAATGTTTCCCTAAGCGGGATGTCGCTAGGAAGCGGTCAAACCTACCAATGGCAATCTTCGCCCAATGGTACAACCTGGGCCTCTATTCCTGGCGCTACAAACATCAACCTATCTACTACTGCCAATTCCCCAACGCATTACCGCTGCATTGTTACCTGCTCAGGGCAATCTGATACTTCTGGCGCAGGTGTACTATCAACCATTATACCCGCCAATATTTGCAATGTATGTGCCTCTTCCGGTATGTTTAGTGGCGATACCTACCTTGAAGGGGTTCAGCTTGGGGCGATCAATGCCATCAACACGGCTTGTGCAAACTATACCGACAACACCAACCTTTCAACCCTGGTAATTAAGGGCGGAAATTATTCCGGAAACATTATTCATGGCGATTGCGATGGGGGGGGAGTTTATTCTAGAGGAGTTTTGGTTTGGGCCGATTGGAATGCCAATGGCTTGTTTACTGACCCCGGCGAACAACTTATGTCTATTTCTGCCCCTGGAACAGCAAGCCAGGCCGAAGCCCTTAGCTTCACCGTTCCTTTAAATGCCGCAAATGGCCCCATTTTGATGCGCGTGATCGCCTCAGAAGACGGAGTTACAACGCCACCCTGCGGTTCATACTTCTACGGCGAAACCGAAGATTATGTGTTGATCGTTGCCGACCCTCCTTACAACGATGCCGGAATTGCCCAATTGATTTCTCCCTCCCCAAATCTATGTTTCGTCTCCGATACCATTCGGGTTCGTCTAGAAAACGTTGGTCAGGTGCCTTTAACTACCTGCCAATTTAACGTTAGGGTAAACAATGGATCGGTTCAAACATTCAACTGGACCGGCAACATTGGGCCCAATACGGCTCAGAACGTGTTTGTAGGTAGCACCGTTCTTAACGATGGCGACTTCTTGAAAGTTTGGACCAGCTTACCTAATGGCGTTCAAGATTCCTTGAATTTTAACGACACATTGCAACAGAATGTGTACCAATCTATGAATGGTATTTATACCATTGGTGGTAGCAATCCCAATTTCAGTACCATCAATGCAGCCTTGTCTGCCCTGCAAACCCGCGGTGCATGCGGCAACGTTACGTTGAATGTTAGGTCTGGTACCTATGTTGAGCAAATGAGGTTGCAAACCTTCCCCGGAAATGCTACTTCTAGCGTTGTTTTGCAGTCTGAGGTTCAAAATGCCGACTCGGTGCGCATACAATTTGCCGCAAACACCCAAGTCGGAAATTACGTGGCTTGGTTTGAGACGGTCGAGAAATTTACCCTTAATCAGGTAACCTTGGCAGCTACAGGCTTTAGCTTTTCTACCAATGTTTTGTTGAGTGGCAATGGAAAAGACAATACCATTCAGAACTCTAAAATTATTGGAGATACCTTGGCTACGTTTGACAGCAACAACTCCTTTAACATTAAATCTTTGGTTGACAACGACAATAATTTTGGCCTATTGAACAATACCATTTGGGGAGGTTCAAGGGCTGTAAGTCTTTCGGGGACTTCGGCTGCCAACCCTGAAAAGGGCGTTCGTTTGATTGGCAATACCATTGAGAAATTCTATTTCGTTGGGGTTGGCTTGTTCAATCATGAAAATCCCGTCGTAAATGGCAATACGATTATTGCCAGCGGGGGCAACACAAACATGTTTAGATTGTACCTAAATACCGTTTACAATGGTTGCAGCGTTAGCGGCAACAAAATTGGCGGTTCAAATGGAGGTTTTGGTGTAAATATGGATGGGGTAAGCGGTAGCGTTAGCAACTCTGCGGTTCTGTCGAACAATTTCATTCACATGGGCGATACCATGAATGCCCAAAACTCAGAAGCAATTTACATTCAAAATGGCTCCAACCTAATGAATGTATACCACAACAGCGTTGCTGTTTATTCACAAACTGCGAACTCTGCCGCTCTTACCATTGGTGTAGGTGCGAATGTAGACATCAATCTTAAAAACAACATCTTTGCCCACTACGGGCAGGGTGCTGCCTATGAAATTGATGGTTCACTCAGCATCGCCTCATCAAACAACAACGACCTGTTTACCGCGAACGGTCCCTTGGCCCGCTATGCCGGTACTACCCATTCTAATTTGGCTGCTTTCAGTGCTGCAACTGGGCATGACTTGAATTCCATTTCGGTTGACCCCTTGTTTACAAACCTTGATATGCATACCTGCTTGGTTGATTTCGACAATGTTGGAGTGGGAGTGGGCGTGATGAACGATGTAGACGGAGATACGCGCAATGCTACCACGCCTGATTTGGGGGCCGATGAATTTGTTTTGCCCGCTACTTTTACCTTGGGCAACGACATCTACAAATGTTCTTCGGATAGCGTTATGCTTGGTGCCGAGGTTATTTTGGATGGAACCTATTATTGGAGCACCTTTAGCAACGATCCGCTCATTTATGTTTCAGCACCAGGCGAATACAGCCTAACGCTTGTTGCCAACTGTGGAGTGGTGGACGATACCATTGAAGTGTTTGATATCCCAGCACCCGTGGCCAACTTTACCAGCATCAACAGCTTCTACACCTATGTGTTTACAAACACCTCGACCAACTCAACTTCGTACAGTTGGAACTTTGGAGACGGCAACACATCTACCGATGTTAACCCCTTGCATATTTATGGCTCTGATGGAACCTATACCGTAACCCTAACGGCCACAAATTCATGTGGAGAAACCAACACCAAAACCATGCAAGTAACGGTGAATGTAACTTCCATTGAAGAGAGCGATGCCGCTTCTATTCAGGTGTATCCTAACCCGACGTCTGGAATCACCACTCTAACCATTCAAGGTTTGAATTCTACCCAAGCTGAAATTCAGTTGATGGATTTGACGGGCCGAATTTTGATGACCAAACAGGTTGAGCTGCTATCTGAAGGCGTAGAAACGACCTTGAACATGAGTAAATTCGCCGCAGGGGTTTATGTGGTTCGCATACAGAGCGGAGATTTTAAGGCTGTTCGTCGAATTGTTCGGAAGTAATTGAGAAGGGCTATCCTAGTTAAGGGCAAACCGGGTAACCGGTTTGCCTTTTTTTTGTTGCTTTTTTTACCTTATTGAGGCTCAGCGGCCCGGATGGAGCCGGCACCGCGGGCGGCCCTTGGGCTGCAGAACGGAGCAGGGCGGGGGCGACCAGGGGAAGCCACCGGCCGGCCCGTTATGCTGCAAGGGCCAACCAAGGTACAGGTGACAGCCGGATAAGCCGCCCCCCAAAAAAATGAATTGAAACTGATTTTTTTGTTCATGCTGACCAATTGAAAAAAGAATGTAAATTTGAAATATTAACCCAACATTATGCCCAAACGGGACAAGCTTTTTCAGCTGGTTCGCTCGCTTTCCAAAACCGAAAAGCGGTATTTTAGCATTTATACTCAGTTGCATGCAAAAAGCGAAAACAACGATTATTTAAAGCTTTTTCGGGAATTTGAACGCCAAGAAACCTTGGACGAGGGAAAGATAAAACTGAATTTGGCTGGAGAGCGTTTGTTGGATCATTATGCAGTAACCAAAAGCTACTTGTACGACCTGATTTTAAAGGCTATGCGTTCGTACAGCAAGCATTCTGAAGATAAGCGGGTGCTTGATTTAATTCAAGATGTGGAATTTTTGACCAGCAAAGGCATTTTTGATCAGGCCCTGCTGATGCTTCAAAAAGCCAAAGAAATTGCCGAACAAAATGGGCTTTTGGCTAATTTAGATTTGCTTTTGCATTGGGAAAAACGCATCCATTTAGCCTCTAGATTTGTGTGTTTTGATGACCAACGGCTGCAAACCCTTGGGGGGGAGCAGTTGGATGTGCAACAAAAACGAAGAATTCAGAATAAATTATGGGTTAAGAATGCCATGCTTACTGGAAAGACCTTGGGACGGAATTACGACTTTGACCCTTTGCTGGGATTTTCGGAAATGGAATGGCAACTTGTGAAGGCTCTTGAGGGCCATGCCCGCAATGAATTGCCCATCACTTTAATTGAGGTAAAAACCAAGGTGGCCAATGGACAGCTTGAAGAGGGGCTTCAAATATTGATTTCGTTAAAAAAGTCTTGGCTTGAGCAGAAAATACACATGGAGTTTCCGCTCTTGTTTATTCAAATTTTGGTAGGAATAATGGACCTGCTTTTTGAAATGGATAAGGCCAAAGAACTTGACCAAGAACTTCAAGCTGCTCAAAAGGATTCTGAATGGAACCAATTGAACGATTTTGTGGCGGCCTGGGTTCGTTGTACTCCCATTTTTTATGCTGGATATAGAGCGGCCCTTCAGCGGGATGAGTTGAACCTTAGGCAGTTTCTTCAAGCTTGGGATCGCAGGCCAATTTTGGATCAACTCTATCTGTTTGGGTATGAAACCAAAGCCACCTTTTTTGTGGGGTATTCCTGTTTTTTGCGCCGTAAATTCGAAGATGCCGAACACGAATTTGCAGCGGTATGCAAGGCCTCTGATGATTGGTACTGCCTTTCAACTCTATTTTCAGCCTGGATTTTTCGCTTGATTTGTCAAATGGAAATGGGCAGCTGGAAAAAGATTATTCGTTTGGCCGAGCGATTTAAGGCTTTGGTCGATGAGCATGGCTCGCTCAACTATCCAAAATTGTCTACGGCACTGGACCTTATTTTAAAATGTACAAATGGGAATGAGGTGGCAGGGGGCTTGTCTGAATTCAAAAATTTGGATTGGCAGGAAATAGGCTTAGATTCGAACAGGGTTAATTTGCTGGGCTTGACTAAGATTGAATGGGAGGCCCATACCCAGGAAGATTTAAATCCTTCGGAATGGAAATGAGCCATTGGAAGGTGGTTTTCGCTACTTTTAATCTATGAAAATCCTGTTGTTAGGTAAAAGTCTGGGCAAAGAAGATATTCCCTTGCTTATTAATATGCGGGATTTCCTGCTGAAGCGAAACGTCCAAATTTGGGTTTACGCCCCATATCAGGATTACCTTCTTGAACAGCACAAACTGGATTTGGGATTGCCCTTGTTTACTTCCTTAAGCCTGCCAGATAAATCGGATGTGTTGATTGGATTGGGAGGAGATGGGACAATATTGGAGGCGGCAACCGTATTGAAATCAAGCGGTATTCCCATGTTGGGAATCAATTTGGGCCGGCTGGGTTTTTTGTCGCCCGTTCCCAAACCTTTGGTAGAACAAGCCCTAACCTTATTGACGGAAGGCAATTTTACCATTGAACAAAGGGGGCTTCTGCAGGCCGAGATTGAAGGTGTTCCAAGGGAAGGTCAACTGGCATTAAACGAAGTAACCGTTTTGAAAAGAGACAGTTCTTCGATGATTGAATTAAGGTGCTTGTTGGATGGACAATATTTCAACACGTACAGGTCTGATGGGCTTATTGTATCAACGCCGACGGGTTCTACGGGGTATTCATTAAGTTGTGGGGGCCCCATTGTTCATCCCTTATCTCCGGTTTTGGTCATTACACCTATTGCGCCGCATAACCTGACCCAACGCCCCTTTGTTGTATCGGACGCCGCCGTTATAGAATTGCAGTGCACCTCGCGCACCGGCGATTATTTGGTGAGTTTAGATGGGCGAAGCTATAGGTTGCCCGACTCCATGTCCATCCGCGTTCGAAAAGCAAACCATAAAATAGGCTTCGTGCATCTTAAATCTATGAACTACCTGCAAACCCTTCGAAATAAATTGCTTTGGGGTTTGGACCCAAGAAACTAACTTGGGGTTGATTTATTCAATAATGCTAACTACCTTTGTAAGGTATCTTAATTTCTGCTCCTATGAATCGATTGGCATCCCCTTTAACTCTGCTCTTTGTTTTGGCTTTTTCTACTTTGGGAATAGCTCAGTCACGCCGCTATGCGACAGAGCAAAGCTGGAAGGAGAATTTTCGCGTTGTAACAGGGCTGGGAACCATGAATTTTTTAGGAGATGTAGGTGGCGCCAACGACATTGGGCGCTCTTTCCTTGCCGATTGGGATTGGGAGGCAGTTCGTCCTGTTATTCAAGTTGGGGCACGTTACCACTGGCATCGTCGTTTTGCCACCAGAGCCTCTTTTAATTTTGGATGGACCATTGGAAAAGATGCTTGGACGGAAGACCCTGCCCGCAACGCCCGAAATTTATCGTTCCATTCGTTCAATTTTGAGTGGGGATTTTTGCCTGAATTTTATTTCTTGCCCGATGTTCCCTTGAAAGGCAGGTACCGTCGCCGTGGAGTAACTGGAAAAACAGGCCGACCTGTGTTGGGGTACATTTACACCGGAATCGTCGGCTTTACGATGAATCCTATGGCCCGCAATCCCTACGACGGCCAAACCTACGAATTGCAACCTTTGGGCACCGAAGGCCAATTCGTTCTGCCCACCCGCGATCCTTATAGCTTGGTTCAGGTTGCCATTCCAATTGGCGTAGGGTTTTCATTTAAACTTACCAACGACATTAACCTTGATGTTGAGGTGGGTTGGAGAAGGACCTTCACCGATTACATGGACGACGTGTCAAGCACGTATGTTGACCCCAACTTGTTCGATAGCGATGTGGCAAAGCAACTTTCTATTGGAACTCAGGCCTACTATTTGGATCAAACTCCTGAGCCAGGTGTACAAATCTTCGGCCCCGGCGATCAACGAGGAAATCCTCAAGACAACGATACCTACATGTTTTTTGCCTTTAATTTGAGCTGGAAGTTGACCGCCTTCCAAAATTCCGCGCCCAAATATCCTCGTTAATTTTTTCGAGGGGATACCAAACCCCTGTAAACGGCGTTTCCCCTAATACGTTGATTATGAGGCAATGCTCGATTTTTACTTGGTTGCTGTTCTTGCCTTTGTTGGTATCAGGGCAAACCCACGAACTCGGTTTCGGTTTGGGTGGAATGTACTATCAAGGGGATATTAACCCCGAGTTTCCTTTTCAACAATCTCAGCTGGCTTGCCAAGTATTTTACCGAAAAAATTTTGATTACCATTGGTCCATTCGAGCGGGAGGTGTTATTGGAAAGGTTGCAGGAGACGATTCCCTGGGAACCTACGATTTTCAGGCCAACAGAAATTTGCGGTTTGAATCGGACATTTACGAAGGTTTTGGATGGCTTGAATTCAACTTTTTACCGTTTAGACCAGGCAGAACAAACAAAGGTGGAGTTTGGACGCCTTTTCTTTTTGCAGGGCTTAGCTTATTTTATTTTTCTCCTCAGGTTAACTACAACGGAAGTCTAGTTGACTTGGCCTCCTTGAATACCGAAGGGCAAAATCTTCCTGGATCAACCCTTGGCGATTATGGCTTTTTGTCAATGGCAGTTCCTTTTGGCGCCGGAATAAAATTGAAATTGTCGAATCGATTTAGCCTTTTGGGGGAGTGGGGCATGCGCATGACATTTACCGATTATTTGGACGACATTAGCTACCAGTATCCAAATCAGGCTCAAATGGTAATTATTAACGGGCAATTGGCATCAGAGTTGTCTGATCCATCTTTAAGCGGAACCGTAGGTGGAAGTACTTTGGCTGGGTATCAACGGGGCACCTCAAATAATTTAGACTGGTATTCCTTTTTCAATGTATCTTTGGTGTTCAAATTCAATGACCCCAAAATCTGTTACATGAATGGTCTTTGACCATTAGGCAATGCGTATGGGATTTAGAGAGCACATTCAAACAGAAAAACTGCCTCAGCATGTTGCCATTATTATGGACGGCAATGGGCGTTGGGCTAAGCAAAAGGGGCGGTTGCGTACTTTTGGGCATAAAGTGGGCGTGAAGGCCGTCCGCGAAACCGTTGAGGGGGCTGCTGAAATTGGCCTGAAAGTGCTGACTTTATATGCATTTTCAACCGAAAACTGGAACCGCCCAAAACTGGAAATCAACACCTTGATGAATTTGTTGGTTGAAACCATTCACCAGGAAACCCCAAGATTGATCAACAACGGTATTCAACTAAGGGCCATGGGCGACCTTAGTCAACTCCCTAAAAATTGCCAGATTCAACTTCAAAACAGCATTGATCAAACGGCAGACCAAACGGGAATGATTTTAAATTTGGCCTTGTCGTACTCCGCCCGTTGGGAAATTTTACGGGCGGTTAAAGAATTGGCAAACCAAGTGAGGGTCGGCTTATTGAATCCCGATGATATCAACGAAGCCGTATTCAGCAAACACCTTTGTACTGCAGAATTTCCCGACCCAGAACTGCTTATTCGTACCAGTGGCGAACAGCGCATTAGCAATTATTTGCTTTGGCAAATTGCCTACAGCGAATTGTATTTTACCTCTTGCCTTTGGCCAGATTTTACCCGGGAACATTTGTTTGAAGCCTTGGTGGCTTACCAACAAAGGGAACGTCGTTTTGGAAAAATTAGTGAACAAGTTGCCCCATTGTGATTAGAACGCTCCTTTTTTCCTTCGTTGTCCTCTGCGTTTTGTCGCAAGCAGCCTCAGCCCAAAAGCCAAGCTTTGATGTAGATTACCGTTACCCGCGTACCTACACCATTGATCGAATTCAGGTGCAATCTCCAAATCAAAAATTGGACTCCACCTACGTGATTTTACTTAGCGGATTAAACGCCGGCGATAAAATTCAAATTCCCGGCAGGGAAACCGCTGCTGCCATTCGCAAACTTTGGAAAGAAAAAGTATTTAAAAACATTCGAATTTCGGCCAATGAAATCCAGGCAGGACATGCCGAATTAATTATCTACGCCGAAGAGCAACCTCGAATTCTAAAGCCCGTTATTTTTGGTATCAAAAAAGGAGAGCAAGAAGACATTACTGGCCTAATAAAATGGTACCGGGGTGAAGTGTACTCCGAAAACCTGCGAAAGGTGGCCGAATACCGCATACGTGATTTTTTGGCCGAAAAGGGTTTTTTAAATCCCAAAATCGAATTCAGAACCGAAACCGATAGCACCATGCCGCCAGACTTCGTTAATCTGGTTATTGATATCGACCGGGGCGAAAAGGTTAAGGTGGGATCCTTAGAAATCTCAGGGAATGTTTTGGTTAATACCTCAAAAATTCGCCGAACCATTAAAGAAGCACTGGTCGAAAAGTCTAGGATTGATTTGGCACGAGATTTCTTCCTTTTCCTTAAAGGAAATCCCGAATTGGCCGAACTTGACTCCGTTCTGCTTGGTAAAGGCTTTTATGCCTCTACACTGGAATACCTTAGGAACGCCAATAGAATCAACGTTTTTACAAAATCAAAATACAACGAGCTGGAGTGGGACATGGCCATGCGTAGCATCGTAAACCTGTACCAATCAAAAGGCTATCGGGACGCTCGTGTGGTTCGCGATTCGGTTTTTTATGCTCAAGGGGAATTGCATGCTAAAATTGAAATTTCAGAGGGTAGGCAATACCACTTTAGAAACATTCGTTGGTTGGGTAATCAAAAATACACTTCGGGGAGACTAGACAGTTTGTTGGGAATAAAACGCGGAGATGTGTACGACCAAGAGCGCCTTTCCAAGCGCCTTAACATGGACCAAAATGCCCTAGATCTTAGTTCCCTTTATCAAAACGACGGCTACCTGTTTTTTAGGGTTGAACCGGTCGAGGTTTTGGTAGATGGAGACAGCATTGATTTAGAAATCCGAATCTCGGAAGGCAAACAAGCCCGGATTCGTAAGATTATTTTATCGGGCAACACAAAAACAAACGACCGGGTTTTGCTGCGTGAGGTACGCGCTAAGCCTGGCGACCTGTTTCGCCGCTCCGACGTCATCCGAACTCAACAAGCCCTATCTCAACTGGGAATTATTGACCCTCAGGCATTGGAGATTATTCCTAGGCCTGACCCTGTAAATGGAACGGTTGACCTTGAATTTGTAGTAACCGAATCTCCGTCTGACCAAATTGAATTATCGGGTGGCTGGGGTGCAAATCAGGTCGTTGGAACCCTGGGTTTGTCGTTCCGAAATTTCAGCTTACGTAATATGTTGAAACCATCAACATGGTCACCCCTGCCCTCGGGCGACGGACAACAACTGTCCATTCGGGCTCAGTCAACCGGACCTCAATTTCAAGCCTATAATTTTAGTTTTAATGAACCCTATTTGGGGGGTAAAAAACCCATCTCGCTCGGCCTTTCTATCAACCATAGTTTGTTTTCTTTTGGCCTTTCTGATTCTTCTTCTAGGCTCATGAACACCTCGGTTGGCCTTAATGTTGGAAGGCAGCTTCGATGGCCCGATGATTATTTTCAAATTTCCGGAGGCATTTCCTACAACCGATACGATGCCCGCGACTACAGGCTAATTGCGGGAACAGCCCAAAATTTTACCGGGGTTTCAAACAACTTCAACATCAATGTGGGTTTAATACGCAATTCAACCGATGATTTTATTTTCCCAACCTCGGGTTCCCTATTCATGTTTAATGTTGAACTTACTCCTCCTTTTAGCGCTTTTAATTCGGTCGATTATGCCTCCCTTCCTCTTCAAGAACGCTATCAGTGGCTTGAGTACCACAAATGGAAATTTCAAGGGAAATGGTTTATACCTCTTGATAAACGCGCCAACGACAAACCATCTAAGTTTATTTTAATGCTTAGAACCGAATTCGGATTCCTTGGTCAGTATTCGGAAAGGGTAGGCCCCACTCCCTTCGAGCGCTTTTTCTTGGGCGGCGACGGCTTAACCGGCTTTAATATTGATGGACGAGAAATTATTTCCTTACGCGGATATCCAAATCTATCCTTGACACCAGGTTTTGACGGAAATTCCGTGAACTCTGTGGGGGGAACCATCTACAACAAACATACCATGGAACTAAGGTTTCTCCTGTCCCCAAATCCTCAAGCCAAAATATGGGTGCACGGATTCCTTGAGGCAGGAAACGCTTGGGACGGGTTTGAAAACTATACCCCATTCCAACTTCAACGTTCTTGGGGACTTGGAATGCGGTTCTTCTTGCCCATGTTTGGTTTGTTGGGCATCGATTATGGCTGGGGCATGGATCCCCTTCCTCCCAACAATACACCGCCCGGCGGTCAGTTCCATTTTATGATTGGTCAACAATTTTAACCCTACCTTTATACCCGGTAGCCTAATTCTTTCCTTGGTATGAAATACATCTTTCTTTTTACGGCATTTCTTTTTCTTTCAAGTTCAGGCCTTTCAGCTCAAAAATCCGTTTACGTCGATAGCGACTACATTCTGAGCAATGTCCCCGAATACAAGGCCGCTCAAAAACAATTGGAAGACATCGCCACCGAATGGCAAAAAGAAATCGAAACCCGTTTGGCCGAAATTGACCAACTCTACAAAACATTTCAGATTGAAAAAATCTTGCTCAGCGAAGAAATGCGCATTAAACGAGAAGATGATATCCTTAAAAAAGAAAAGGCGGTCAAGGAATTGCAGAAAAAACGATTCGGTCCACAAGGCGATTATTTCAAAAAACAAGAAGAACTTATTCGCCCCATTCAAGATAAGGTTTTCAATGCCATTGCTAGTTTGGCCGAAGAAAAAAACTACAGCATGGTTTTCGATAAAGCCGGTTCAACCACGGTGATGTATGGAAACAAGCGCTTTGACATCAGCAATGAGGTCATTCGTGAAATGGGGCTAGTACCGGGGGCCGGCGAACCAGAAGATTCAGAAGGTACAGAAGACGAAGAAGACGGCAAAAGTGGAGACCAGCCCATTAAACTTGATAAACCCTAAAGGTGAATTCCCGTATTGGAATGTTTGATTCCGGCGTGGGCGGTTTAACCGTTCTTAAGGCCTTTCGTCAGGCCTTTCCTACCGCCGATATACATTACGTTGGCGATACGTTGCACATGCCTTATGGCGATAAAAGCCCTGAGAACATTCAGGACTTCAGCCGAAAAATCGCCCGATATCTCCGCAACTCAGGCGCTGAACTTATCGTTATTGCTTGCAATTCTGCCTCGTCCTGGGCCTTCGAAGCGGTTTGCCAAGAGGCTGACGATATTCCCGTTTTAGACGTGGTTCGCCCCGTGGTTCATTACCTTGCCCAGCAATCCGATGTTAATTGGGTGGGCCTGGTCGGGACCCGCGCTACCGTTCAGTCTGGAATCTATCCCCGATTGCTTAAGGCGATCGCTCCTCATATTCACATTGAAACCTTGGCTACCCCGCTTTTGGCCCCCCTTGTGGAAGAAGGAATTCAGCTGCATGATCTTAACCGCATCCTGGTCCGTCATTACCTGCAGCAAATGCCCCTAGATCAGGCTCAGGCTTTGGTCCTGGCTTGCACCCATTATCCTGTGCTGCATGATGTTTTTCAAGAGCTGCTTGGCCCCCAAATTCAGGTGCTCAATCCCGGCCAAGTCCTTGCTAACCAATGCAAAGCTCAGGGAATGGATTTCGCAGGTACTGGAAATCTATTTTGCGAGGTTACCGAGTACACTCCAGCTTTTGAAAAAACAGCCGAGCGCCTTCTTGGATACCCCATTTCTCTGCAAACCGTCGATTTGCGCTCCTAAATTCAGTTTGATTTGTCTTTTTTATGCGCTTTTTTGGGCGGCTGCCGGGCTTTCTCAGGTATGTCCCCGGCTGTTGGGTACTGCCCCAGCGGGCTTGCGGTGGCTCCTAAAGTCGCCTCCGCGCCACGCGGGCCAGAACCCAACAACCGCGCACCTACCTTGTTCAATCCCTGCCGCATCCCAGCCCGTTTATGTCGCTTTTCATTGAATTCCTACCCAACAAAGGGGTTTTATTCTTACCTTCGGATTAACAATTGAGTTCAACCATTCCTTAATTCTCAAAATCATGAGCAAAGGCAAAATTTTTATTACCGGTGGCGCTGGTTTTATTGGCAGCAGGGTTGTGAAAATGGCAATCGACCAAGGTTACGAGGTCCGTTGCCTGGTGCGTAACTCCACCAATCTGCGCCGCCTTGAAGGTTTAAATTACGAATCTTTCTTGGGCGACATTACCAACGCGGAATCGATGCAAGAGGGCATTAAGGGCTGTTCTGCGGTGATTCACCTGGCCTCTTTGTCAAATTGGAAAGACATCCATAGCCCCAAAATGCCACTGGTGGTTATTGAAGGTAGCCGCAATGTGCTCAATGCCGCACGAGACAATGGGAATCTCCCCACTGTCTATGTGTCTTCCTCTACCGCCATTGACGGAACCGAAGAAAAAGTTATCTTAAACGAAGACAGTCCAATTACCTTAAATAAAACCCACTTCGTTTACCCGCATGCTAAAAAGCAGGTCGAATCGTTGTGCAAAGATTACGCTGCCGCAGGCCTTCCTGTTTGCATTGTTAATCCCACCGAAGTGTATGGCCCTCAAGACTGGGAAAAAATCACCTGCGGAAACCTAATTGATTTCGCAACCACCAAAACCATTCAACTTGCCGAAGGGGGAACCTCCATTGTTCACGTTGATGACGTGGCTACCGGAATTCTCGCTGCCCTTGAAAAGGGAAAACCTGGCGAACGCTATATTTTGGGCGGAGAAAACATGGAATTTAAAGACCTTGCAGCCTTGGCAATGGAAATTCTAGGTAAGCCAGCCAAAATATCCATGATGTCTCGCAAAATGCTCATGACCTTGGCATGGATTTCCAAAACCTTTAAAATTCCTATGGGCTTTGAGCCCGCGGTTATTCCCTATGCAGTTAAATATTGGTTCGTCGATAACAGCAAGGCTAAAAAAGAATTGGGTATTGATTTCCGCTCGCCCCGAGAAATTTTGACTCCAACCCTTAATTGGGTGCGCGAAGTGGGCTGGCTGAAATAAACACCCTAGCCCAATTTCGACCTAGCTCGTTTAGCCTCGCCAGACTTGCCACGCTGGTCAAAGCCATTTACATCCTGATTTCTTTATGTTATGAAAGGCCGTGCATTAATTACCGGAGCCAGTTCTGGCATTGGAGCTGCAACCGCAAAACGCCTAGCTCAAGATGGGTTCGATTTGATTTTGACCGCTAGGCGTACCGATCGCTTAAACCTCTTTTGCTCGGAATTGAAACGGGATTACCCAACCATTCAAATTCATTCCCGAACCTTAGATGTTCGTTTGGAAGCCGATGTGATTGCTTTTTACGAAGATTTGGACAGAAATCGCCTTATGCCCTCGGTCTTAATTAACAATGCCGGCCTTGCTGCTGGCTTGGCTCATGTTGACCATGCCGTTTCAGACGACTGGCATAGGATGATTGATACGAACATTAAAGGGGCCTTGTTTATGTGCAAATACCTGATCCCCTATTTTAAAAGCCAAAACCTAGGCCACATCGTTCAAATGTCATCGGTGGTTAGCCGTGAGGTTTATCCTGGCGGCAGCGTCTACTCGGCCACCAAGCATGCCCTTGATGCCATTCATAGAACCCTAAGGCTGGAACTGCTGCCTTGGAACATTAAATTGACTTCTATAAATCCAGGTTTGGTCGAAACTGAATTTAGCCTAGTTAGGTTTAATGGTGACCAGGCTAGGGCAGATGCCGTCTACCAAGACCTGGAACCACTGCGTCCCGAAGATGTTGCCGACGCGGTGGCTTATTGCCTTGCCCTGCCCCCCCATGTTAACATTCCTGAATTGCATATTACTGCGGCTTGTCAGGCCACGGCAACCCGGGTTCGTAAGCTCGACGGAACCCTGCGAGGCTAACGGTGGCCTACCCTTTCCCAACTGCACTTCGTTGGAACTGCTTTTAATAAATAAGACTCAATTTACCTTCCTTTGAAAATAGGAAGTACGGCCCCCACCGAAGCATTCGGCGAAGGGATGCCCAACAACTGAGAAAGAGTGGGGGCAATATCTTCAACGCCCACTTCTTGATAGTGCCACTGGGGTTTGAATACGCTGCCAAAAAACAAAAGGGGAACTTGGGCGTCGTACGAATACGGAGAGCCATGCGTGGTTCCTTTTCCCTGACTTAATCCCTCCATAAATCCTGGCATTGGAAGCCCAAGTAGGTCGCCCGATCGGTGGTGATGCATACCCTTTGCGAGCATACCAGGACCATGTGGCAGGCTTAGCATAGGGTAGAGTTCATCTGCCAAATACACATCCAATATGCCAGGAATTTTACGCATAGCTTGTTGGATTCGTTTTTGAAAGTCGGCAGGGCAATCTGAACTTAGGTAAACATTTAGATTTTGAACCGCTTGTATGTACGCGCTTGATCCGGGAACGTTGTGCTCCAATTCTGTTTTGATTTGGTCGGTTATGATTCCCCCTGGAATGTTAAACGACTCAGCCAACATAGGGTTTTCTGCGGCTCCATGGTCGGCAGTTAATACCAGAATCCAATGTTCTGCCCCTACATTTTGGTCAAGGTAACCAAATAATCTAGCCAAATTTTGGTCTAATTTGATGTAGGTGTCGGCAACTTCCAACGAGCGAATGCCAAACTGATGCCCTAGGATATCGGGTTGAGAAAAGCTGATATTTAACAAATCGGGTACGTCATCTGATCCAAGTTCCTCCCGTTGAATCATCTCTAAAGCAAAATCCACCGTCAGGGTATTGCCCGCAGGTAAAAATTTAAGCCTTTGATAACCATATTTTGCCCCAATTTTGGGATCGTTGTGAGGAAAAACAGGGTTTTGCTCACCCGGAAATGGAGCTTCCTCTTTTTGATTGTCGAACTGGGCCAAGGGCAATAGTTTTTTTTCCAATTCCCATGATTGATTAATTTCTTTGTCCTTGGCATTTCCTTGGTTGAATTTGTTTACCCATTCAGGTAGGCTTGAACCATAAAAAGACGAGCTGATGAAATGCCCGGTTGAGGGGTCTAGCCAATAAACCCCATCTGCATGGTGGCCTGCCATTAAAATGGCTGAACGGTCTTTTATGGCCACCGCAACATTTTTTGAGCTAGGGTTGGCTAGCTTAAGTTCATCGCCTACCGTGGTAGCCCATAAATTCCGCGGGCTCATTTGTCCTACATTCGAACTGCTTCCAATCGATTTAGACAATGGGTCTTCCACACAATACAGGGATTTTTGTTGGGTTCGGTCAAACCAGTCGTTGGCAACAATTCCATGGTACATTGGAAAAGTACCTGTCGAAATACAGGCATGACCAGGCCCAGTATAGGTCGGAACATAATGATATCGGGCATTGTTAAATCGAATGCCTTGGCGTTTTATTCGCTCAAACCCTCCTTCTCCAAAATAAGGTGCAAACCGCTCCAGGTAATCGTTCCGCATTTGGTCCACCGAAACAACCACCACCAATCGGGGCGGAACGAGGCTTTGTCCAATAATTTGCCCTGCGAAAACACAGAAGGTAGAAAAAACAAGGCTAAATGCTTTCATATGCTTAGGCTTTAACGGCTACCGATAAAAGGATGAGCAGGCTACGCACCGTCCAAAGTCCAGCCCGAACCATCGATGTATAATACAACTCTTTAAACTTTTTATCGTTTGGATTGGCCCAAAATGCCGAACGTTGTTTGCGAAGCAATCCTAATGAAATCCCCCAAATTGCGAGCAAAATAAAAAACGAAATACCATACATTTGAATAAATCGGGCCGATTGTTCCGACGCCTCCATGGAACGTACCGAAAAAATCAAGGTGGCAAATGAGGTCAATAACTCCAAGGAAACCAAAGGAAGATGGAGTAGGGTAGAGCGGTTTTTAAAGGAGTCCGAGGCTTCCTTACGCTTTTCCTCTGGTATGAAACGAAACAAGGGTAGGGTGGCTAGGGCATTGAACCACGACATGCCCGCTAAAAGCAGGCTGCAAATCAGCGAAACGATAAATGCAGGCGAAACCATAAATTAAGGAGCAAGCCTTTCTTTGATCCAAGAATTTCCTTGACGTTTAAAACGAATGCGGTCGTGCAATCGGCCTGGCCTTCCTTGCCAAAATTCCATACTGTGAGGAAGGAGTCGGAATCCACCCCAAAAAGGAGGCATAGGAATGGAGTCCGTGTTCGGAAAACGTGCTTCAGATTGTTTGAGCAACTCTTCTAAATGTTCTCGATTTGGAACAATTTCACTCTGGGGCGAGGCCCACGCAGAGAGCTGATTCAATCGCGGACGACTTTGGAAATAAGCTTCCGACTCAAATTTTGTTATTTTATTCACTTCCCCTTGAATGCGTACCTGGCGTTCCAAATCAACCCAAAAGAAATTCAACGCCGCTTTATTGTTTTTCTCCAAATGCTTGGCCTTTTCAGAATTGAAATTGGTGTAAAAAACCAGCCCCCCCTTCGAAATATCCCTTAGTAATACAATTCGGCTGCTTGGAAACCCCTCCGAATCTACCGTGCTTAAAGTCATGGCATTTGGTTCAGATTGACCCCCATTCGCGGCATCACCCAACCACTTTTCTAATAAAAAAATGGGGTCTGAACCACAATCCATTTCGGATAATGACATCAATTTATAATCTTTACGGAGTTTTGAGAGAAATTCTTTCATAACGCATGTTCTTCAGATATCAAAGGTACCGAAATGGAATCAATCGAAACCAACACAAACGAAAGAAAGGTTGACAGAGTTAAATGGCTGGCATACATTATTATTGGGCTTTCCACCCTATTAAGATTGTTTTATGCATCCTCCATTTCTTTTAGTCCAGAAGAGGTTTTCTCTATCTTTCAGTTCTCAGATCACGGCTTTTCTGGGTTTTTGGACCACCTGACCGAACGAGGTGAAAATCACCCTGTTCTGCCTCAGGTTTTGTTTGGAATATGGTATCAAATTATGCCAGCCCATGAGTTTTTTGTTCGCCTTCCCTATGTTCTTTTGGGCTCTATGGGTATGTGGTGGGCCTATTTGCTTTTTTCAGGTTGGTTCGGACGGAAAATTGCGGTTATGGTTTTGACCTTGATGGGCTTTGCTGCTATGAATATGGTTTTTGGTATTTATGCTCGGCCTTTCGTTCTAGGTATGGCATTGGTTATGTTTGCGGCCTGGCGTTGGGACCGTGTTATAAATCGAACAGGCCAAATTCCCCTTAAAAAAGGGTTGTTTTTGGGTTTTGCTTGGTTGATTGCCGCCCATTCCCATTATGGAGCCCTTATGGTGGTGGGGATTATGGTGGTAACTTCTTTGCTTTTTATCACACCTAAAAACATGCATGCCCTTGGTGCCGCCGCACTTATTTTAGCCTTAGGGCTCGCTCCCTTTTATGGAATTGGGCGCCACCATTTTACCATGGCCACCATTGGCCCCCATGGTTTGCCTGTGCCTGACCCCCAATTCCGCTGGATTATTGAATGGATTTTGTATCTGGTAAATCACTCTTGGTTTGTCTTTTTAACCCTACTAGGCCTTATGGTGTATGCACGACCTAAAGCGTACGAAAAGAAAGCCAATTGGCGGGCTTATCGGTACCATATGGTTCTAGGTAAAACCCAAATAATTTGGCTTTCAGCGGCCTTGGGTTTTTTGCCATTTATAGGTTTGCTTTTTTATTCCTTCGTCCAAAAGCCGGTATTTCATACCTCTTTGATTTTGCCCACCTTCCCATTTATGGCAGCCTTCATTTTCCAATGGGCTTATCCCTTTTTTAGAAAAATGCCCACCTATTTAATGGGGGCTTTTTCGGTGGTGGTTTTATTTACCTCGTTTACTGAAAAAGAGGCGTTTAACATTATGCCCTTTACCCATTTCAAGCAAGCCATCTCTGATATTGAAGACCAAATTGAAAAAACGCCAAAAACAGCGGTATTGATGGTTAGCCCTAATCCCGAAGTTTTAAGGTATTTCATCGATGAGGACAGCCCAATAAAACGGTTGGGTCGGATTTTTCACCCCGACAGCCTTGACCACAACCTTTCCGATTGGATGACCAACACCAAACAACAAGGTCAAATTGGTTTGGTTTATGCCTGGTTTGACGAAGAGCCAGCCGTTCAAGTGCCTTCCCAAATTCGAGCATTCTACCCCAACTATGAAACCCGCAAGCGTGGTAGCCAGCAAGCACAGCATTACTTTTCAACCCTTCCTGTCAAATCTACCATTCTGCGCGATTTAGATACCCTCCTTTCCTACCAACGACTTTACAAATCCGCCCCCATTGATTCCATGCTTTCTCAACCCTCTATTTACATGGACGCAGGTCCGCTTCGCGACGACTTGAATCCCTGGACAGAGGTTGTTGGCAAGGTCGTTTTGCAAAATTTAGATAGCATCCCCGCCAACATTCAAATTCATGTGGAGGTTCTCTCTGATTATGGGGCCAATTGGGAAAATATCTTGACAGCCGAACTTCCTGCCCTAACCACCCAATCTTTTTACGTCGGACGAAAGCTTAGAACCGAGATTTCATATAAAAAGGAACCTATTTTCCGTTTGAAAACCAATCCTATCGCTTCAAATGGACAAGCAGGGAAAGTTCTGGTATTGGAAAATTACATTTCTGTTGTTGTCGGCGACGAAAAGAATTTCCCTAAAATGCTGTATCCCGGTCATCAAAAACGATAATTTAACCATGCTTATACCCCCCCGCCTTGCCCTTCTCTTTTGGGGGCTCCTGCTGCATTGCTCAGCTTTGTTCGCCCAAGGAAAGCCTGAATCTTGGCGGGTTCATTTGCCCTTCTTTCGTTGCTCCCATATAGATTTTCAACAGGGAAAACTCTTGCTAGCATCCGACCAAGGCGCTTGGAGTTACGAACTGCAAACCATCGAACGCCTGCCGTTTTCAAAGGCTGAAGGATATAGCGCGGTCGAAAGTTCTGTCGTTCGTGCCCATCCCACAAAACCCTGGGCAATTATTACTTACCGAAGTGGGCATGTTGATTTGCAAAAAAATGGCCGAATAGTTCCCCTAAATGCTCTGCTGAATTCAGGAATAAACGATTCCAAGTTTATTCGATCGGCAGAATGGTTTGGCGATACGGTCCTTTTGGCTGCCGATTTCGGAGTCGTTATTGTGGATGCCCATCAAGAGGTTTTTCGGAATTCTGCCATTCTGAAAAATAGCCCCCAATTTACCACCGAAACCTGCCAATACGCTACCATTTTTAACAACCGATTTTGGTTCGCTCTTTCAACTGGCCTGTATAGCCTGCCTTTGAACGGAAACATTAAAGACCTTACAGCATGGACTTTACACAACGATGCTGGACCTGGTTTCTACTCTAAATTAACCGCTTTCAACGGAAAAATCTATGCCATTAAAGGCCAATCGGGCGATAGCCTTTTTGCAATTGATCCCGGACAGTCCCTTCAAGTTTTACAGTTTCCTGATTTACCCAATTTCAATGGCATTCGAACCCTAGGTAATCGACTCTATATTTTATCCGATACCGTCGCTTTGGCTCTAGATGCCCAGCTTAATCCAGTATGGAACTTCCATTCGCCCTATGGTTTCTTTAACGATATTGTGCAAGATAGCGCCGGAAACCATTACCTTGCCACATCTCGAAATGGCTTGTTGTTTGCGGCTACCAACCAAACAGCCTTTGGCCCGCCTGGACCTGAAACCCGAAATGCATACGACATCAAAGTTCTGCAAAATGGGGATGTTTGGGTTGCTACAGGAGGACGCACACCCCTTTGGGGGGCCATCTTTAGAAGAGACCAATTGTTTTACAAAAGCCAAGGGTTTTGGAGGGTTCTTAGGGAGCCAGAGGCCGGATATCCACTCGGTCATGCTGACCTGCTTGCCATTGCCCCTGATCCCGATGACCCAAAGCATTTGTTTGTCGCTGCTGGAATTACAGGTCTGTATGAAATAAACAATTACTCCTACACTTCCATTGTCCAAGGCCCTCCCATTCCTATGGGGCTTAACCGGCCAGGCCTAGGAGGAATTGCCTTTGACCGCCAAAAAAATCTCTGGGTTTCTCCCACATATAGTCCATTTGGATTACTTTGTTTAAAAACCGACAACACAACCACCCAGGTGGATTTCCCCAATTTTACATCGACAACCGTTCCTACCGGCGATGTTGTGGTTGATGATTTTGGCCATGTTTGGCTTGCCGTTTGGAGTAGAGGCCTTGCCGTTTACAATCCAAGTACAAGCCAAAAACAATACCTAACAGCCACCTTCAACAGTGGCGACCTTCCAAATCTGCACATCCGGACCTTGGCAAAAGACAAGAATGGTGAAATTTGGGTGGGAACAGACGATGGAATCCGGGTGTTTTCCCCAGGTTTGCTCTTCTCAGGCAATCCCGTAAATGGTCAAAAAATAGTCCTGAAATCCGACGATGGCAACAACGAATTGCTTCTAGCCCAAACCATTGTGAACGACATTCAGGTTGATGGCGGAAATCGAAAATGGATTGCTACCCAAGGCGCCGGAGTTCTTTTGGTAAGTCCAGATGGCCGCAACATTGTTCGCGGGTTTAATGCTTCCAATAGCCCTTTGTTGTCCGATAATGTTCAATGCATCGGAATTGACCCCGTCTCGGGCGAGGTCTATTTTGGAACCGAACTTGGTATTATTTCTTATCAAGGAAACGCCACAGAAGCCGACGATGGATTCGGGCAGGTTCTCGCTTTTCCTAATCCCATTAAACCCAACTACGATGGGCCAATAACCATCAATGGCCTTGCTCGCAATGCCAACCTGAAAATTACCGATGTGGCAGGTAATTTAGTGTACGAACTTCAAGCCGCTGGAGGTACTGCCACTTGGAATGGCAAACGTTTTGACGGGCGTCGACCGCAAACTGGGGTTTACTTGGTTTGGGCAACCAACGACCAGGGCTCTGAATCTATGGTTACAAAATTGATTTTTATCAACTAGGGAATGCCTCGGCAACTTGAATGCTTGCTTTTAAAAACCATACGGTTTGGTGAGCAGGGATACATCTTAAAATTGCTTACCGCGGAGGGAGAACAGCTGGATGCAGTTTTGACAATTTCTTCAAAGTCAAAATCGGCAAAACGCGCCTTTTTGCACCCTCTCTCAGCGCTTAATTTGGTGTTGAGCGATAAGAAATCCAATGGACTTCCCTATGCTTCCCAGTTTTCTTTTCAAATGGGCAGGTCTTTGATTCAAGCCGGCCCTCCTCAGCTGGCTTTGGCTCTGTTTTTTTCTGAGGTCTTTTTTAGAATTACCCAATGGCAAAAGGGCGACAGCGCTTTGTATAATCTGGCGATGGAATACTTGGAAAGAATGCTAAAACCCGAAAATTCAGCCTGTCTTCCATTACAGTTTTTATTGAAAATCATCGATTGGTCCGGGTTTTTACCTGAACCCCCACAAAAATCTACGCCCAATTTGGTCTTCGGGCTTCAATCTGCCACCTTTTCCCCTGAACCGGGTTCAGGTTTAGAACCCGTTTTTTCTCCTCTACTTACTCAAATTTGGATTAATCTCCTCGTAAATAAAGCCGTCCCCGAATCAGCCACTCAGCGCCGCGAATTGCTTGATGCCATGGTGCGCTTCTTAGAATGGCATTTCGACCGGCACGGGAGCATCCAAAGCCATCGGATTTTTGCTGAAATGAATCAATCATAAAAAAAGAGAGCCGGTTTTCCAGCTCTCTTTTTCAAATGGGAAGTTTCTTTTTACTGAATTACAAACCGGCCACGGGCAACCGCCTGCCCTTGTTCAAGGACTGTAAATAGGTAAATCCCTGAACCAAGGTTCGATGCGTCAATTTGATCGGTTCCAACTCGTTTAATGGTATGACGACGTCCACTCAAATCGGTGATGCTAATTTGAGCCGAAGACTTCAACCCTTGAATGCTGATTAGCCCTTTTGAAGCTGGATTAGGAAATACCGACATTTCAGGGGTAGAAACGGGTGCTACCGACAATTGGCTGGCATCACTCTTAAACCTAACATTGTCGGGATTGCCCTGGGCATCTAAACGCAACGCTACTACTCCAAATTTTTCTCCATTTGCATACCAAGTGTAAACCGTCGTAGTGGAGGTTATAACATTCCCAGGAAGACCTGCCAATTGAGCCAATGTCTGGGGCATTAAATTCCATCCCGCTGGCATATTAATGCCCAACAACAAACAATTTATTGGATTGGGATTGTATAGAAAAATGGAATCGGTGGTGGTTTCATCAGACTTTGCACGCAAGGTTTGAACCGTGTCCGTAGGCAGGTAAGTAGTCCCTGAGGCATCGAATACGGTGTTTAAGGTCGATCGACGATTGATTCGGGTTGAATCAAAGGTCAATTGGCAACCAAGTACGTTGGTGTCAAGCCCCAAAAATATGGCAGTTTTAAATGAAGAACTGCTGCTAACCTGATCATTCAATTGAGAGGGGAACGGCAACAAAATTTGTTCAGGTTGGTACACGGCTAGGGTGGGAACCCCATTAATGTCTGTACCCAAGGCAACCGTATTCAAAGATGCTGAACCTTTATTCAAGAAAAAGTACCCATCGTTTGATTCTGTTACCAAATTGCAATTTGTTAACCCTTGAGCTGCTGGAACCGTCGAGGGGTCTAAAAAGAACAATGTATCTAAACTAACCGTGTTTAAACCTGTGAAATTCCAGGTTTGTCCAGCTCCAGCTGGGCCAGGTATAATCCCTGGGCTGGTATCTACTCCTAAAATAAATTGATCCCCAACACCGCCAAAATCAGCCGATGTTATGGTTACTTGAGAACTGAGGCTTAGTGCACTTAGGCAGAACAAAAAACCGGCATAAAAATTTTTCATATAGGGTGTTTTTTTAAAATAAAAACAAATTTAATGCCAAAAACCGAATTTTTACCAAAGAGTGGATTTTTTCACAATGTATCTTTGTTTTCATTGGGATGTTTACCTTTGTTCAAATCTTTGAATTATGGATTGGTTGTTTATTCCTCTAGGAAATGGTATCAAATGGTCTTTTCAGTTTTTGGAAATGGCTAGCATGAAGTACAATTTGGTCATGATTGCCGCCGGAACAGGCCTTACTGTTTATTGGGTCATGCAAATGTTGAAGAACAAACAATCTGAAGACAAGGGCGTTTTTCGCCCCAAGAAGTAAGCTTACGAACGTTAATCGTTCAACTTCAACACGGCCAAAAACGCCTGTTGGGGAATCTCCACACTGCCTACTTGACGCATCTTCTTCTTACCCTCTTTCTGTTTTTCAAGCAGTTTTCTCTTCCTGCTTATGTCGCCTCCGTAGCACTTCGCCGTAACATCTTTTCTCAGGGCTTTCACCGTTTCTCTAGCAATAACCTTGGCTCCAATTGCCGCTTGAATGGCTATTTCAAACTGCTGCCTTGGCAACAATTCCTTTAACTTTAAACACAGTTTCTTACCCAAATCAAACGCATTGTCTCGGTGGATTAGGCTAGATAAGGCATCAACCTGTTCTCCGTTCAACATAATGTCCATTTTTACCAGTACCGAGGTACGGTAGTCGCTTGGATGGTAGTCAAAACTGGCATATCCCTTTGAAATGGTTTTGAGCCGATCATAAAAATCGAATACAATTTCCCCCAAAGGCAATTCAAAACTCAGCTCCACCCTGTCTTGGGTTAAGTACACCTGATTTTTTAAAATGCCCCGTTTCTCCATGCACAAGGTCATAACAGGACCTGTAAATTCCGATTTGGTAATAATTTGAGCCTTGATATAAGGCTCTTCCACATATTCCAAATGGTTGGGTTCAGGTAAATCCGAAGGATTATTAACAATCAGTTTTTCGCCCTTCTTGGTAAAAGCATTGTACGACACGTTGGGAACAGTGGTAATTACATTCATGTCGAATTCCCTTTCAAGACGTTCTTGAATGATTTCCATATGCAGCATGCCCAAAAATCCACACCGAAATCCAAAACCCAAAGCGGCCGATGACTCAGGCTCAAAAGTTAAACTGCTGTCGTTCAATTGAAGCTTGGCCATCGCTTCCCGTAATTCCTCATAATCTTCCGTATCTACAGGATAAATGCCTGCAAATACCATGGGTTTAACGTTTTCAAATCCATGAATCATATCCAAGCAGGGATTGGCTACATGCGTAATGGTGTCTCCTACCTTTACCTCTTTCGCCGTCTTTATGCCCGAAACAATATAACCTACATCGCCAGCCAAAACTTGATTTCTGGGCGACAAATCCAATTTCAAAACACCAACCTCATCGGCAATGTATTCTTTTTCAGTGGCCATAAATTTCACCCGATCCCCCTTCCTTAAACTTCCATTCATTACCCGGAAATAGGCAATAATTCCCCGAAATGGATTAAAAACCGAATCAAATATCAAAGCCTGAAGCGGTGCCTCAGTATCCCCTTTGGGCGCCGGAATTCGTTCAATCACCGCCTCCAACACCTTGTCAACCCCCAACCCTGTTTTTCCCGATGCCGGAATAATGTCTTCCAATGAACATCCAATCAATTCCACAATTTGGTCCTTAACCTCCTCAGGCATTGCCGAGGGTAAATCCATTTTGTTCAGGATTGGAATAATTTCTAAATCGTGCTCAATGGCTAAATATAGGTTCGAAATGGTTTGAGCCTGAATTCCTTGTGTAGCATCAACAATCAACAATGCCCCTTCACAAGCAGCAATGCTTCGGCTAACCTCGTACGAAAAATCAACGTGCCCAGGGGTGTCAATTAAATTCAGAATGTACGACTGCCCATTTAGACTGTATTCCATTTGAATAGCCTTGCTTTTAATGGTAATACCGCGCTCCCTTTCCAAGTCCATATCATCTAAGGTCTGCGCCTTCAAATCTTTACCACTTATGGTATTGGTGATTTGCAATAGGCGGTCCGCCAAAGTTGACTTTCCATGATCAATATGGGCAATAATGCAAAAATTCCTGATGTGCTTCATAGCTGAAGGGCAAAGGTAAAAAAAGGGCGCAAGCACAGGCCATTCTTACGGTTTTTAGTAGAAGGATGTTTGAAATAGGTTAGAGGTTTTTTGGGGCGGGAAATCGGGCTTTCACCGGTGGTCCGCGGTTGCAGGCCTTGGCCCCAGCGGGGTTGCGGGGGCTCCTAAAGTCGCCTCCGCCCCACGCGGGGCCAAGGCCCGACACCCTTGCGGGCCACCTGGTTCAATCCCGCCCGCGGCCTTTCAAAAAAATGAACCCTGCAAAAAAGATATTATCCTCCTAAACCCCTTCCCGATTTTGACCAAAAATCAAAAACCTAAAGAAAAAGTTAAAAAGAACAGATTTGCCCTTGACAAAATGCTTCGTGGTCCGTAATTTTGTATTTCACTAGTGAAACAAAAAATAGCATTTGCTTCGCCACGTTTTTTGGGGTGGCGAAGAACACTTAGGGATTATTTTTTAGGCGTGAAGTGTGTTTTGTGGGTCAAAGGAAAGCTGAAAAGCAATTCAATGGTTCACAGGGGGTCTCAGAAAAGCCTTCTAATTTGGCAAAGGCAACTTTGCTGAAAAGGAAGGCGGGAGTTTCGGGAATGAGACGGGATGAAGTGGTAGATCATCCTTTTTTGGTGAGGGTTGATAAGAGGAATGGGAGTAGCGGGTAAGAGGTTGAAAGGGGTTAGGCGAATGCCAGCACTCGTTTCTCGAATCGGTATTAGGTTGGAAGAGGCAGCGTTGCCCAAGGGAGACCATCCTGTCATTTTGACTTGGATGCGCCTCCTAAAAGTGCTTGTATTGACTTTCTATGCCCGAAGGTAGAGTTCCCTACCCTTGATATAACGCCTCAAAATTTCCCTCTTAAACCAATAAATGGGTTCAACATTACAATATTATTCCCAAGCGTAAATTTTTGCAATTTTAGGCTATGAAAGCATCGGTTATTTTATCTGGCTGCGGGGTTTACGACGGCAGCGAAATTCAGGAGTCGGTTTTGGCTCTTTTGGCCCTACAACAGCAGGGTTTTGATTGCCGTTTTTGGGCACCTGATATCCTTCAGTTCCATGTAGTTAATCACTTAAATGGTCAAGAAATGTCAGAGTCGCGCAGGGTTCTTGTTGAATCGGCTAGGATTGCGCGTGGTCAGGTGGACGATTTGGCCCAGTTTTCACCAGAAATGGCCGATTTATTGTTGATTCCCGGCGGTTTTGGTGCTGCTAAAAATTTATCAGATTGGGCGGTTCAGGGGCCTTCAGGTTATATTAATCCTGAGGTTTCAAAGGCTATTCGTTCGATGTATACAGCAGGAAAACCCATCGTTGCTCTTTGCATGGCTCCCGTACTTTTAGCTCATGCTTTGGGGCAGTATCGGCCTAAATTAAGTTTGGGCCAAGCTGGCGGGGGATCGCCTTTCGACATTACTGGAATACATGCCGGTGTGGAATCATTAGGGGCGATTTCTTCTGAAGTACCTTTGGGTGGTATTTGGGTTGATGAAACCAACAAATTGGTTTGTGCACCCTGCTATATGATGCATGCCAGTTTGGTCGAGGTTCATGATGCTATACAAAAGGCGGTGGCCAAAGCCAGAACATGGATTTAGTTATTTTAGCAGGCTTTTAGCGATTTGGCCCGCGGGCCGGATGGAGCAGGGTTGCCCGCAAGGGGCTTAAGGCGCTAGGGCGCGAGCTGCGCAGGCGACTTTAGGAGCCCGCGTAAAGCCGCAGCCCTAGGCCTTTAGCACCGCGGACTACCCAGCGACAGCCGGGTTACCCGCCCCATTCCTAAAACACTGATTTAAACCCTATCTTTGACTCCGTATGGTTCAGCCGATTGCTTCATCTAAGGTTTTTGACGCCGCGGTAGATGCCCTGTCGGGCTTGCCAGGAATTGGTCGAAAATCGGCTATGCGCCTGGCGCTGTTTCTGTTAAAGCAAGATAAGGAGCGGGTTAGCGGTCTTGGAAATGCGCTGATTGAATTGGCATCAAACGCCCGCTTTTGCGACTTATGTCATAATTTAAGCGATACGGAGCGTTGCGGAATATGTTCGAATCCCGTGCGGAAAGGCAAGGGCCTTTGCGTTGTAGAGGATTTGAGGGATGTGCTTGCCATCGAAGCCACCGCCCAATTTCATGGCCTTTACCACGTACTTGGGGGAAGAATTTCGCCCATGGATGGCATTTCCCCCGCCGATTTAAATATCGAATCCTTGATGGAACGCTTGAGAATAGTCGAGTTTGAAGAGGTAATACTTGCGCTGAGTCCCACCATGGAAGGAGATACAACGGCCTTTTTTCTGTACCGTAAGTTGGCGGAATTTCAACTTAAAATAACCACCCTGGCTCGGGGGGTTGGCTTCGGCGACGAACTGGAATATGCCGATGAAATTACTCTTGGCCGTAGTATTTTGCAGCGTCAGCCTTTTGAACAAACCTTAAGATCCTAATTTCTGTGCAGGTTAAGCTTTCGGTTGTAATTGTAAACTACAATGTGCGCTACTTTTTAGAGCAATGCTTGAAATCTGTAGAGCAGGCTGGGCAATCTTTAAGGGAATTGTATGGCAGCGATGCGTTGGAGGTGTTTGTGGTGGACAACCACTCCGTTGACGACTCCATGTTGATGTGCAGGGAACTCTTTCCTTGGGTACTGCGAAAGGAGTTGACCGAGAATCTGGGCTTTTCAAAGGGCAACAACCTGGCCATAGAAGAGGCTAGGGGAGAGTATGTTCTGTTGTTGAACCCAGACACGGTAGTGGAACGGGAAACGTTTACCTCAACCATTGCCTTTATGGATGCCAATTCCGATTGTGGCGGGTTAGGGGTGCGCATGGTAGATGGGGCGGGGCGGTTCTTGCCCGAAAGCAAACGGGGGCTTCCAACTCCCGAAGTTGCTTTTTATAAAATGGTAGGCTTAGCTAAACTTTTTCCTGCTTCCCGTCGATTTGGTAAATACCATTTGGGTTATTTATCTGCCCACGAGACCCATGAAGTTGATGTGCTTTCGGGTGCATTTATGCTCTTAAGAAAAAAGACCCTAGACCAGGTTGGTTTGCTTGACGAAACGTTCTTTATGTATGGTGAAGATATTGACCTGAGTTATCGGATTCAGTTGGGGGGCTGGAAAAATTACTACTTCCCAGGCACTACCATTATTCATTACAAGGGCGAAAGCACAAAAAAGCGGTCTGTAAATTATGTGGTGGTATTTTACAAGGCCATGGTGATTTTTGCGGAAAAACATTTTTCAGAGGGAAATGCTGGAGTTTTTCGCTTTTTGATCAACACAGCCATTGTATTTAGAGCGTTTTTGGCCCTATTAAGAAGGGGCGCCGATCGAGTTTGGTTGCCTATATTGGACATGATGGTATTCGCGGGTGGATTTATAGGTTTTACTCAAATTTGGGCAGGTTGGGTTCGGTACGCAGACGGAGGAAATTATCCGGATTTGGTGATAGAGGTAGTTGCGCCCGGCGTTTCTTTGGTATTTGGGGCTATGTTAGGTCTGAGTGGTGCGTATAAAAAACCATTTAGGTGGACTAGATGGCTGCATGGTGGCGGATACGGCATGCTTTTGGTTTTACTGCTTTATGGTTTGTTGCCAGAAGATTTGCGGTTTGGAAGGGCTTTGGTGTTGTTGGGCGGGGGGCTGGCTTTCGGATTCCTAACCTTGCTGAGAGGTGTTTTGGGAGGGGTGTTTCCCAGTAGTCCCTTTGGCTTGGTGGGAAAAAAGATAAAACAGGTTTTGTTGTTTGGCTCTCAAGCCGAAGAACAAAGGATATTGCCTCTATTAACAGCTTCGGGCCAGAAGATTGCCTATGTTGGTCGATTGGATGCTTCAGGCGAAGCGACAAATTTGGGCCGTTTAGAAGATGCGGAGGAGTTGCTTGAAATTAAAAAAATTGACGAGGTTATTTTTTGCGCAGCCGATATGGAAGCCGCATACATCATCAGCAAAATGACCGCCTGGGAATCCAAGCAGTTGGAGTTTAAAATTGCTCCCCCCAATTCGGCATTTATTATTGGAAGTCAAAGCATTAATAGTCCAGGGGAATGGTATTTGGAGCAAATCAGCACCTTAGCTAATGTTTCGGTGCGTCGAAGAAAAAGGGTCTTTGATATTGCAATTTGTTTGCTTTTGCCTGCAATGTGGTTGCTTATTCCTGGGCGGGGAGCCAAACGAAAATTGTTTGGATATTGGGGAAAGGTGCTTACTGGGAAAATGACCTGGGTTGGGTATGCCCCCTCGTATTCGGTAGATGGCCTGCCTACCTTGGCTCCAGCTGTTATTTGGCCCGGAATCCTTGGGGCTTATCCCACCGATGAATATGCAAAAGATTTGAATGTAATCTATGCGCGAAACCATTCATTGTCGTACGATTGGAAGGTGCTTATGGATTCATGGTGACTCCAACAATGCCTACAAAATTCGATGTAAGATTCGCTGTGGTTGGTTTAATTCTATGGTTTTTTAGTGCCAAGGTGCAACTTAGGAATGAGAGTTGTTAAAACTTTTGCTATTGTCTTGGATTGCCGTACCTTTAATACAAAATACATGTTTCGATGCGCCAGTTTAACCGCATTTTAATTGTTATTGGATTGCTTTGGTTTGGATTTTCAGTTCAGGCTCAGCAATCCTGCTATCAAAACCCTTCTTTAGAGGGGCCATCTCAGCCTCATGTCGTGCCGGCACCTTGGCAGGCCTGTTATGGTTCGCCCGATACCCAGCCAGGGCAATGGGGATTTACCCAGCCCCCTTCAAACGGGACCAGTTATGTTAGTGCCTTGCACGACGGCTACAGTCCGAACGGGTATGCTGAAGGAATGACTCAGTTGCTAACCCCTTGTTTGGTTGCTGGCCAAACTTACACCATTTCCGTTGATTTAGCGCATTCTCCCATTTACAATACGGCTTCACCGGGTGATTGCCCCAGTTCTTTGGCCATTTACGGTGGAAATTCAGCATGTGGAATTAATGAAACGCTGTATACTTCTGGGCCAATTACCCATACCAACTGGCAAACCTACAGCATCACCTTTACTCCCAGTCAAAGCTTTTGCTACATAAGTTTCGCGCCGTATCATGTGCAGTATTGTTCAGGCTACATCAACATAATGATTGATAATTTTTCTTGTGTAGAAAACGTGGCCATTCAAACGACCTCGACACCTGTTTCTTGCCCAGGCAACTGCGATGGAACCGTTAGTGCTACACCCAATTCTGGTGTGCCACCGTTCACGTATTTGTGGACACCCGGAAACTACATCACGCAGTCTGTATCAAATTTGTGCGCTGGAACATATCAAGTTGCCGTTACCGATGCAAATGGAAGTACAGCAACCTCATCGGTTGATGTGCTTAGCCCACAGCCCATCACTGCGAGTTTTCAAACCGTGAATCCCCTCTGCTCTGGTTTGCCCAGTGGAAGCGCCCAAGTTACAGGCAGCGGAGGAAATGGCATTTTTACCTACAGCTGGAGTCCTGGGGGCCTTTCGGGTCCTTACATTTCTGGACTAACAGCTGGAACCTATGTGGTTACGGTTACCGATACAAACGGCTGCACGGGCACAGACAGCATTGTAATAAATGCTCCAGCTCCTATAAATATCGCCCCACCCCAGATAACCCCCATTTCTTGTTTTGGTAACACCAATGGTGGAATTAACTTTACTGTTTCTGGAGGAACTGGAAATCTTCAAACCACCTGGAACCCGAATCTAGGCAGCGGAACCCAGTTGCAAAATCTGGGTTCTGGGACCTATATTTTATCTGTTATTGACGACAATGGCTGCACAGCAGCCGATACTGTTGTACTTGTTGAGCCCGCTGTTTTGCAGCATACCATGGCTAGCACCCAGGTCCTTTGCCACAATGCGGCCGATGGAACTGCACAAGTTAGTCCACAAGGAGGGACAGCCCCCTACCAATATGTATGGTCAAGTGGACAAAATACAGGAAACATAAATGGTCTTGATACCGGAGTCTATGTTGTATTGATAACGGATGCCAATGGCTGTACCGACACGGGATTGGTTTTAATTAATCAGCCACCACCATTGTCCATTAGCCTTCAGTTTGCCGATTCTATTTGCCAAGGTACTACCATGGGCTTAAGTACCCAGATGTTGTCGCCAGGAGCTGGCGGAGCCGGATATTCTTGGCATACAGGCCAAACTACAGCCTCCATTCAGCCAATGGCCAATTCCTCGGGACCAACACCCATTTGGGTTATGGTAACCGATGCCAATGGGTGTACTTACCGGATTGATTCTACCATTCAGGTGGGCAGTGTTCCTCAGGTTCAGCTAACGGTACCGGATATTTGTGCTGGAGAAAACCAAGCTTTTGCCTACCAGATTGTAAATCCTCATGGCCAGGTTTTGCAGCATATGTTTGAACTCGACCGCAATGGAATGCCCTATGTTGGTCCGGTTGACACCCTAAATCCAGCGTTTGATTTAAGCCAGCCTGGTCAATATACCTACAGCCTACAGGTGGCCACCGATTTTGGTTGTCAAGCTTCGGTTCAGGGTTCTTTCGAGGTATTCCCGCTTCCGATAGCCTCGTTTAGCCCAGATCCCTTCTGTTTCTATGAGGTTACTTTAATCAATACATCAACCGGAGGCACTGGCCCCTTGATTCCGACCTGGACGGTTCCGGGTTGGAATGGCGATACCATTATAGTGGGTCAAAATGAAGCCCTGCATGTTTTTCCAAATATTCTTACGGCCCCCGTTACACTTTGGGTGACCGACGCCAACGGATGCCGCGACGATAGTACTCAAATCATTGATATAATCGGAGTTCCAGATCCACCTGCTATGCCCAATGTGTTGACCTTAAATCCAGAAATGAATGGAAACGATCGGCTGGATTTCATGGTTTTTGCGCCCTTCTTTAACCTATGCTATGATTACACCCTTCGTGTTTTCAACCGTTGGGGCGTTGAGGTGTTTTCCACCAGTAATACCACGAATCAACCTGATTTGACATGCCAATCTTGTTTTAAAAGCTTAAACCAAGCTGGTCAAGAGTTAAGCAATGGCACTTATTTTTGGGTTATTAATGGTTCCGAGGGCTTAGAAATGAATGGGCGTTTTTCTATTTTTAGAAGGGATTAATATTCCTAGGCCTCTTTATTTTAGCGTTGTTAGGCATTTGTGCAAGTCTGTATTTTTATAGTACAGGCAATCATTCTACCTTAGTGCAATGTTAGAGGTTAAACCTAGAAAGGTACCCAATAGGATAGGAATAATTCGGTTAAGTTCTTTGGGCGACATTGTATTAATCAGCCCAATAATCAGGTGCTTGTACCAACAACTTGAACAACCCGAAATCCTATTGCTGACCCATAAAGATATGGTTCCCCTGTTCGAGCACAATCCTTATTTGCATAAGGTAATTGCATACGACCCTGCTGCACCAGGGAAAAGCGCTGCTGATTTTTTAGGGAGTATGCTTGATTTGATTGTTGATCTTCAAAAAAACCTGCGCAGTTCTTTTTTGAAGTTGGGGTCGGGACTTCCGGTGCTAAGTTTTTCAAAACAGAATGTTCTGAAATGGGAAATGGTAAATTTAAAGAATGGGGGTCGGTGCCGACATGTTGTTTTGCGGATGCTTGATGGATTAAATGCCCTTGGGATATCAGACGATGGATTGGGGGTTGAATTGCACTTGCCCTTTGAGGAAATCTCAGAAGAATCTTGGCGAAAGCAGCATCAAGGAGAATACATTGCCATTGGCATTGGCTCTGCCCATGCGACAAAGGCTTTGTCTGTGGAATTTTTGTCCAAATTTTTGGCAATGCAATCCCTTCCTTGTGTCCTGTTAGGTGGGGCAAACGACCGTGAAAAAGGAGAAATATTGTGTGCTCAGTTTCCTGGTCGCGTTGTTTCGCTTTGTGGTCAAACAGACCTTTTGACCACCGCAAATTGGGTTCGGGATTCAAAGCATGTGGTCAGTGGTGATTCCTTAATTATGCACTTAGCCGCCTGTTTTTCGAAGTCGCTTGATGTGGTTTGGACCAACACAAAGCCCGAATTTGGTATGGAGCCTTTTTATGGGACCGCTCAGCCTTTTAAAGCCAGGTACCACCAAGTCAGCGGTTTGGGTTGCCGCCCCTGCACGAAAACGGGATTTTCCACATGCCCAAAGGGGCATTTTAATTGCATGAATCGAATTTCGGCATGGATTGTGCAACCTGAAACCTTGTCTACCTTCAATGAACCCGTAACATTTAGTAAACTTGTACCATCAAAACCCAGCCTATGAGAATCATGTATTTGTCTTTTTTGTTTTTGCTTAGTACTCTGTTTACCAGCCTTTTGGTTGCTCAAAAGCAATATGCCTTGCCTACGGCAGATGTTCAAGATTTGAAAGGCCAAACCGTCTCTACCAGTACATTTACAAACGGAGGGAAACCCATGGTTGTTAGTTTTTGGGCAACCTGGTGCAAACCCTGCATTGCAGAATTAAGTGCCATCCACGAAGAATATGAAACCTGGGCAGAAGAAACCGGCGTTAAATTGGTAGCAATTTCTATAGACGATCAGCGCAATGTGGCTAAAGTGGCCCCATTTGTAAATGGCCGCGGTTGGAACTATGAGGTTTATTGTGATCCAAACGGCAATTTTAAAAGAGCTATGTCGGTGAATACCGTTCCTCATACTTTTTTGGTTGATGGTCAAGGCAACATTGTTTGGCAACACAATGCCTACAATCCAGGAGATGAAGCCCACCTTTTTGAGTTGATAGAAAAGTTGTCAAAAGGTAAATCGTTGGAATCCAAATGAGTTCATTCAGGAAAAATGCACTATTAAGCTTAGGATTGCTTGGCTTTGCTTCTTTTTTGTGCGCTCAAACCAGTCCCGATTATGGTGAAATACACGGGAATGTTGGCATTGATGCTCAATATTATTTGGACGACCCCGCCATAAACACTCAGCCTGTTCCCGACATATTTCGGGCAAATTCTTTTTTAAACCTGGTGTACACCCGAGGAAATTTTAGGGCGGGTTTACGGTATGAAGCTTATATGCCTAAGCCTCTACTTGGTTTCCCTGTAGCATTTGAAGGTCATGGAATACCCTTTCGGTATGCTGGATATACCTTGGGGCGTTTGGACATCACTGCTGGGAATTTCTATGAACAATTTGGCAATGGGTTGATTTTGCGTTCCTATGAGGAGCGGGCTTTGGGTTTTGACAATGCCCTAGACGGAGTTCGCCTTAAATACCAGCCTGTTGATGGCCTTCGTTTGATTGGTTTTATAGCCCGTCAACGGTTTTATTGGCAATTTAGCCCTGGCAACATTAAAGGGTTTGACGCGGAATTAACCCTTAGGGAATTCTTGCCGAAAGTAGATTGGAAAAAATGGAATTTAATTGTGGGCGGCAGTTTTGTAAGTCGATACCAATCTGGTCAAGAAATTCCAAACCCTGACAATCCCGCCAACCTTCTTGAAATACCTCTAAACGTTGGTGGTTTTTCAGGTAGGATGAACCTGGGTTATGGGGGCTTTCAGTTAAACGCTGAATATGCCTACAAAATCAACGATCCAAATGCGCTGAATAAGTTTATTTATAAGCCTGGAACAGCAGCGTATGTGAGTGCGGCCTATTCCACCAAAGGCTTAGGTATAAGCTTGCAGGCAAAACGCGTTGAGAATTTTGACTTTCGCAGCGACCGTAATGCCCAAGGAAACGATTTGTTGCTGAACTTTATTCCCATGCTAAACAAGCAGCATACCTACGCCTTGCCTGCCAGCATTTATCCCTATGCCGTTCAAGCCAACAGCGAATTGGGGTGGCAGGCCGATGTGAATTTTACCACCCCCAAATGGTTGAATAAGAAATACGCCACAACCGTTAATTTAAACTTCAGCATGGTGTCGGCTTTAGATACTACTCCAACGGGAGACCGCTATGGGTACACCAGTTCGGCATTTGATTTTGGGAAAAGGTATTACATGGACGCCAACATTGAAGTGCAACAACCCTTAGGCAAGAAAACCAAATTGTCGCTGATGTACATGTACCTATGGCAAAATCAACGCCTGGTTCAAGGTCAAGGAACCACCGAAGACAATTTAATTGCGGCTCATATAGCGGTGGTAGATGCTACATGGAAGGTGGCAAAAAAACACACGCTTCGCTTTGAAGTGCAACACCTGGCAACCCCAGCCCTTCAAAATCCTTTAAATTCACTGGTAAATGGCAGTTGGGCAATGGGATTGGTGGAATACAATTTTAATCCTTTGTTTTTTGCCAGCGTCATGAATCAATGGAGTTATGGCAATCCCGACGAGAAAAAACAAATCCACTATCCAACGGCCATGGTTGGCGTAACCCTAAAAACAACTAGGATTGCGATTGGATATGGTAGGCAACGGGAGGGCATTATTTGCATTGGGGGTGTATGCCGTCAGGTTCCAGCCAGCAATGGGTTGACTTTTTCTTTGATGAGCAGTTTTTAATTAAAAAAAAATAAACCGTATGAAATATGCTGCATTTTTGGTCTTGGGGGGCTTATTTTTAATTCTGCCTAGTTGCGATATCATTGAAGACCCAGATGGCCCGCCGGCTCCTAACGTTCCCTTCTGCACCGATACCCCCTCATTTCAGCCGCGTGTAAATCCTGAAATAAAATTGCTGTTAGAGGATTACACAGGCCACCGCTGCGGAAATTGTCCCTTAGCCGCCTCAAAATTGCATGAATTGCAGGTAGCGCACCCAGGACAGGTGGTGGGATTGGCAGTGCATGCCCAAGCTGCGGGTTATTTTACTGCTCCGAAAACAGGCACAGCGTTTACCCATGATTTCAGGAACGAGGTTAGCAATACGCTCGATGCCTTTTTTCAGGTTGCAGCCACGGGTTTGCCCAAAGGAGTTGTAAATCGCAAGCGCGTGAACGGGGCTTACGATCTACCCATTTCAACTTGGGGGCAAATTGTTCAACAAGAATTGAATGCCAGCCAAATGGCGGATTTGCAAGTTAAAACCCTGTGGGACAGCAGCACATCGTCCCTTTGTGCGTTTGTTTTTATCGAACACCTTTCAGGCACCCTGCCCGATAGCCTTATGCTTAGTGTTTATTTGGCCGAAAACAGTTTTGTAAATTGGCAAGCTGATTATTCGGTACCCGGAGAGGAAATAGAGTTTTACGAACACAACCATGTATTGCGCGCAAGCTTAGGTCCAATATGGGGTAAGGCAGTTCAATTAAATGGTACTTCGGCTGTTCTTTCTTTTAGCAAAAGCTTTTCTGGTGCCACTTGGGTAATGAGCAACTGTTCGGTGGTGGCTGTTTTGCAAAATGGCCTTAGTCGAGAGGTCATTCAGGCCGAAGAGGTGGCAGCCATACCATAAACAGAATGCTGGCATTTTGATGGATACCCTATTTAAATACAATGCAACATTAAGAACATGAATATTGGATTTTGGGATTGGGTTATCATTGCAGGTTATTTTGTTTTCACTCTGGTGGTTGGCCTATGGGCATCGCGAGGAGCCGGGAAGAGCGCTCAATCCTATTTTTTGGCTGGAGGAAATATGCCTTGGTGGCTTTTGGGGGTCAGCATGGTGGCCACCACATTTTCGACCGACACACCAAATTTGGTAGCGGGATTGGTTCGTGAAAAGGGCGTAGCAGGAAATTGGGTGTGGTGGTCCTTCTTACTCACAGGAATGTTAACGGTCTTTTTGTATGCCCGACTATGGAAGCGCTCGGAGGTAATGACCGATATTTCATTTTACGAATTAAGGTATGGGGGGGCTGCAGCTGCATTTCTGCGAGCATTTCGAGCTGTTTATTTGGGTCTTGTTTTTAATGTACTGGTAATGGGTGCCGTTTCGCTTGCGGCGGTTAAACTAGGCTCAATTTTGTTGGGTTGGCCAGGGTGGTTAACCCTACTTACAGCTGGAGGTATAACCTTGATTTATTCTGGTTTGGGAGGATTAAAGGCGGTTATTTGGACCGATTTTGTGCAGTTTGTTCTTGCCATGGTTGGTTCGATTTCGGCCTGCATTTACCTTATGAACCTAGATTCGGTTGGGGGAATGCAGACTTTGCTTAACAATCCCTTGGTATCATCGAAAATGGATTTTTTTCCCGATTTCAATGAACCAGGCAGTTGGATTCCTTTGTTGTTCGTACCCTTGGCCGTTCAATGGTGGAGCAGTTATTATCCGGGTGCCGAACCTGGTGGCGGAGGCTACATTGTACAAAGAATGCTAAGTGCAAAAAACGAAAAACATGCATTGGGTGCGACGCTTTTATTCAATGTTGCTCATTATGCCCTGCGCCCTTGGCCATGGATTTTGGTTGCTTTTGCTTCTTTGGTAGTTTTCCCGGACCTAGGTTCTCTTCAAAGAGCATTTCCAAATCTGCCCACGCATCAAATTCAACATGATATGGCCTATCCTGCCATGCTTAGCCTTTTGCCTTCGGGATTGCTGGGATTGGTAGCGGCATCTTTGCTGGCAGCATACATGAGTACCATGTCAACCCAATTGAATTTGGGTGCAAGTTATTTGGTGAATGATGTTTGGGTTCGTTTTATCAAACCGAATTCCAGTGAAAAACAGCAATTATCTGTTGGCCGTTGGGTTACTTTTTTGTCTTTGGTTTTAGGTTCCATGCTGGGCCTGGTACTGCAGGATGCTAGCCAGGCTTTTGATTTATTGCTTCTGCTGGGTTCAGGAACGGGGGGGCTCTTTCTTTTGCGCTGGTTTTGGTGGCGCATTAGTGCTAAAACGGAGTTGATTGCCATGGCGGCCTCTTTGGTTGTGGCCATATACTTTACTTTTATTCACGATTCCATTTGCCCTTGGCTTTTAGAATCCCATCAAAAACTAATTTTCGGCACCTTAATTACTACCCTTATTTGGTTAGGTAGTTGCTTTGTTCTGGCTCCCGAAGACGAAATGGTTCTAAATAACTTTGTGCAAAAAGTAAAACCCGGTGGGCCTGGTTGGAAAACGGAGTGGATGGGTGCCGAACCGCAGGGTAATCCTTTTCTGTTTCAATTTTTGGCGGCCCTTTTTGCCATTTTATCGGTATATGGAATGCTCCTTTCTACAGGAACTATGTTGTATGGACATAGGTTGGAAGCCATTCTACTGGCTGCTTTTGCTATTGTTTCGGGCGGGCTCTGTTTTCGAATGGCTAAAAGGGGTAAATTATGGCAATAGGCAAGGCAATTTGCCTACCTTTGCACTGATTTCAACGTATGGATTTTTCCGTTTTTTCTGATTCGGCCGCTTGGGTGTCTTTGCTAACCCTGACCTTTTTGGAGGTCGTTTTAGGTATAGATAACATCATTTTTATTTCTATTATCAGCAACCGTTTGCCTGAAAGCCAGCAAAAAAGGGTTCGAAACTACGGATTGCTGTTGGCTATGGCTTTCCGATTGCTGTTGTTGCTTTCTATTACTTGGATTCTTGGATTTACCGAACCGTTGGTTCAGATTCCACCAATTCAAGGATTCGACCTTTTAAAATTAGGGCTTTCGATTTCCATTAAAGATTTGATTTTAATGGTAGGTGGGTTGTTTTTGATTGCCAAAAGCACAACCGAAATTTTTCATAAAATGGAGGGCCAAGAAGAGGCAAGGAAGGCGATCAATGCCGGGAAAGGAATGGCAATGATTTTGGCCCAAATTGTTATGATTGACCTAGTATTTTCTTTCGATAGCATTCTAACTGCTGTTGGTTTAACTCCCTGGGTTGAAGTAATGATGGTGGCTGTTGTTATTTCTATTTTTGTAATGATGGTATTTGCGGGAGCCATTAGCCGTTTTATCAATAAAAACCCATCACTGCAAATGTTGGCGCTCAGCTTCTTGATTTTAATCGGTTTTTTGCTCATTCTTGAAGGTTTTCATGTAGATGTCCCAAAGGGTTATCTTTATTTTGGGGTTCTATATGCTTTGTCAATAGAACTTCTAAACATGCGCCGCCGCCGTCGAGCAAAGGGGGACGAGGCCGAGAAGTAATTGCAAAACAGCTGCTTTTTTCCTTCCAATCTTGTTTGAATTGCTTCATCATGAATGCGTTAATAGGCCAAGTTGGTTGGCATTGGCATTTTGCAAATTATATAGGAACCAACATTTTGACGTTCTAAAGTTTCTCTCGGAATTGCTTTGTATTTTTGCCCCATGAATGTATGGATAGCCGATGCCGGTGGCACCAAAACAAGTTGGTTGAACCAAAGCGGAGAATTGCTTGAGGGGCCTGGAATAAATCCCAACACATTGACCGAAGATGCTATTGCGCAACGGTTGCCCGAATCGGTTCGGTGTTCAGCATCAACCCTGTATTTTTATGGGGCAGGCTGCAGTTCCAATTCAGGGAAAATTCGTGTAGAAAATGCGCTTAGAAAGTCCATTTCTAGCCTACAACACCTTGAAATTAACCACGATATATTAGGAGCATGCAGGGCATTGTGCGGAACCAATTCCGGCATTGCCGCCATTTTAGGAACAGGATCAAACAGTGCCCTTTACAACGGAAAGCACATCATTCAAACCGTTGCCAGCCCAGGACATCTTTTTGCCGACGAAGGTGGCGGTACCTGGCTAGGCAAGCGCCTACTGTTGGCCTATTTTCGGGGTGATTTCTCGGCTGATTTGCTGCAGCATTGGAATGCAAACTATCCAGAATGGAATTGCGATTCACTTATTCAATTTGCTTACAGCAAAGAAGCCAGCCCCGCATGGTTTGCTTCTTTTGTTCCTTTTTTACGTACCTACGCTTTTGATTTTCCGGAAGTCAAAAAATTGATTTTACAAGGTTTTCAAGCCTTTGTTGAGCAGCATCTTAAACGGTATAATTTTGAAAACCCATTGCCTGTTCATGCAACCGGTTCGGTGGGATTTTATTTTCAAGATTTTCTACAGGAGGTCTTACACCAACATGGATTTGAATTGGGACTTGTAGTTCGAAGGCCAATCGAGGGTTTAGCGTTTTTCCATGGTATTCAACTTTCCCAACCTCATGGCTGAGTTTCCACTTACCTTTGCCGCCATCGATATTGGCTCAAACGCCGTACGCCTGCTTTTTAGCCACGTTTATCTTAATCCGCAAAATCAGCCTGTTTTTAAAAAAGTTGCACTCACTAGGGTCCCCGTTCGTCTTGGAGCAGATGTGTTCGGCCAAGGTTTTGTAAGTCCGCGAAACGAGGAACGCCTTCTTCAAACCTTGCATGCCTTTAAAAGCCTGATGCTGGTTCACGGGGTAAACGATTGGATGGGGGCGGCTACTTCTGCCATGCGCGAAGCCAAAAATGGCTCTGAAATCTTGCAGCGTATTTTCAAAGAAACAGGCCTTTGCGTCGATTTGATTGATGGTGGTACCGAGGCCGATTTGATTTTTAAAAACGATGTGGCTGAGCAGTTGATTCCCGGAAAACCCTATTTGTATATTGATATTGGAGGAGGAAGTACCGAAATTACCTTGTTTTTTGAAGGCGAAAAACACCTTGCGCATTCTTTTCCCATTGGAACCGTTCGAGCCTTAACTGGAAAGGTGAAGCCAGAAACCTGGACCGAACTTAAAGAAACCTGCCAAAGATTAAATGATTCGTTTCCTGATTTAAGCGGAATCGGTTCAGGCGGAAACGTGGTTAAATTGTTTGCACTGGCCGAGGTTCCCAGCGGAAGGCCATTGACCACCGATAAAACCAAGGGGATTTTAAAGCGTCTTCAATCCCTCTCGTTCGAAGACCGCATCCGGCATTTAAACCTAAATCCAGATAGGGCCGACGTAATTATTCCTGCCACCGAAATTTTACTCTTTATTTGCCGCCACGCCGGAATCAGGCGGCTATGGGTTCCACAGGTTGGGTTGTCGGATGGAATCGTTCACCATTTGTACGAACGTTGGCTGCAGTCCAAACCCCACCATGGGCCAATGCACATCCTTTGAATTTAATCAACCTAATGAGCAAATTGCCCATTCTTATTGTTATTCCTGCCCGCCTACATTCCAGTAGGTTGCCTAAAAAAATGCTGGCCGACATTCAAGGAAAGCCAATGCTTCAATGGGTGTATGAAGCTTGCCAAAAGGCTGGTCAGGGTTTTCAAGTGCAGATTGCAGTCGATTGCCCTGATTTGATGGACGCTTGTGCTGCTTTTGGAGCATGCGCCATGCTAACCTCAGATGCGCATGAATCAGGCAGCTCTCGGTGCCTTGAAGTTTGGCAACAACTCCAAAGCCAAGGTCTTCGCTTTCAAGGCCTAATAAATGTGCAAGGCGATGAGCCTTTTATCGAGCCCGCCTTGTTGCAAAAAATGGGGGCATTTTTGCAAACTGAAGCGCAAGACATTGTTACGGCCGCAATTCCAATTTCAAACTCGGAAGAAATTGAAGACCCCAATTGTGTGAAGGTTGGCATCTCTAAATTAGACAATAAAGCAACCTGTTTTAGTAGGCAGAATCCCGAATCCTTTAAATCAAACCAGGTTCAAACCGATGTTTTTTTTAAACACCTGGGTATTTATGGTTTCCCAGCTAATTTGCCACTTGAGAAGGTTTTAGGTGCGTCAACACCCAACTCGCGCCGAGAACGGCTCGAACAATTGGCTTGGATGGACTTAGGTTTTCCAATTCGTGTTCTTACTGTAGCACCCACTTTTGGCGGAGTTGACTCGGCAGATGACCTAGAACGTGCAAGGGCTTATGCAGCGAGAGGGCGTTTTTAATCCTTGTGCCTGATTTATGCAGATTGTTTTTTGGTCCATATTATTCTACTTAATGCACACGGGACCGCACCCTGTGGTTAGGTAGGTGTACCCTTCGGGGCCAGGCCTCTCGAAGCATAATTCGGATATCCTAGCCAGGAATGCACGCTTGGAGGCTTTTTATACATGAATGCTATTTGGCCAATTTTGATTATGGTTGACAAACGGCAGAGAGTCGCGGCAGGGATTGACGCAACTACCCCGCAAAGGCGCCGAAGTCTGGCCCGCTAGGTGCGGAGGCGAGGTTAGGAGCCCCCGCAAACCAGCTGGGCCAGCCTTTCGGTGCCTGCGGAGTAGTGCGGAAAGCCCGGCTGCCGCCCACAATTAAATTAAGGTCTTGTCCAATCTACTTTTTTAAATGGGGCATCCATGATTTTATTTCCTGGCCAGCATTCCAGCGAAATTTCTAGGCTTTTTACATCTGCGGAATCGGGAGCCCACCCATAGCTCTGCCATGCTCCAAACTTCCCTGTTTTGTCGATGTCTTGCATCAGCACTGCGCTGGCATACCATACCGTGTCTCCGTTCTGCCTTATCGGCAATACGCTTCTCCACATGACCCGTTCTTCCCCCCTTCGAATTTCGGTGACCCAGCGCGGAGGGACGCCCATTGGGCAAATCAGTTTGACCTGCTGGTATATCCAGTCGGACTCATGCCTTATAAGGCTGTCTAAATTTATTTTTAGGCCATTAAAGAACACCCTTTTTTTGCCTTCATCAAAACGCCAATTGCCTTTAAAATAGGGCTTTAGGGAGGAGGGTCTGTTGCTTTTTTCTTTGCTGAATTCCCAAATCATGCCTCCCGTATAATCCACCCGTTGTTGAATTGCGGGAAAATGGAATTTAAGGGCAGCCCATACATCGGGATTTGTTTCGCGAACCTGCCCAAGGACTGCCCTCTGAATGGTTGGCCAAGATTCAAATTCCGGCAAACTGTCGGTAAGATTCAGGCTGGGAGCCAATTGCAACGGCCCTTTAAGTGGGGCATGAACATACCACTGCCAGCGTTCAGGAGCAACATCGCAAAAATACCAGGTATTTGGCGTATTGTGTTCGGCCATCCACAAGGGAATGCCCCTGAAGGGTTCTTTGCTTTGCATGTAAGGGTGGCGGCGAATTCCCAACAAACTGCCTGTAACCAAAATCAACATAAAACATAGGGTTGCAGAACTCCACAGCTTGGGCAATCTGTCAATGCCTGAACTTAAAAACAAGAGGAAAAAGGGCAAAGAAAAATGCAGGGTCGAAAACTGCAAAACAGGATTGCGTAGCAGGGAATAGGCGTAGGCAATTAGGGCCGGCACGACAAACCATAGCAATCCTGTAAACCAGGCCTGTTTGCGTAGTGCCAAGACAAAAAGTAACCCTGCCGACAGGTAAAGTGGAATATAATAATGAAACAGGTATGCTAAAAAGGCGAGGAAGAAATCAGGTTCGGGTTTTCCTAGCCAGCCCTGTTCTCCGCCCACTCCGCCCAACCTTACCTGTTCCAACCACAGTGGCATGGCAGGCAAAAAAAGCAGAAGGCCCAAGGATGCGGCGCCCAACCATTCCAAACGCAAAGGCCGCCGAAAGCTCAAAAACCCAGAAAGCCAGACAAGAAGGGCGCTCAGCGCGGCAAGGTGGTGTATGTATGCTGCCAAAGCCAACAAAATCCCCTGTAAAACCAATCGTTTCCACGAAAACCCTGCTTTGTTTTTGCCTTGCAAATAAACCAAACTTAGGCCCAATATTACGGTGGTTCCTGGGGCGTACATGCGCGCCAGTTGTCCATAAAATACCGGAAATTGAAGGGCCGCCATAAATAGGGCGGCCAAGTTGGCCGATTGCTGCATTCCCAAGCGTCGGCCCAGCAACCAAGTTAAAAATACATTCAACAAGCTAAGACCAATAAAGGGCAGTTTGATCCACCAGGCTTGGTCGGTAAAAATCCGGTTCCAGAAAAACAAAAACACCTGAATTCCAGGTGGGTGCACATCGGTTTTCAAGCCCTTTTCCACCAACTCGTTCCAACTGTCGTAATGGGTGCGCAGCAGAGAGCTTAGGTCGTCGCCCACCAGAACCATTCCACCGGGAACATACATTCTTAATGCCAAACCCAGCCCCAGCAAGGCAAGTAAGGTACCGTACACAGTAAACCATCGGCGCATGGTCAAAGCTACTGCATTTGGTTAAACCTAAGCCTGAGCTCGGCCCATTGCTTTGCAAAAAAAGCTTCTTTTTTAGCTTCAATTGGGCTCAATTTCGACCACACCGCCGAGCAAATTCGTACCTTTGGGGTTAAAATCAAACTCATGCTAAAAAACGTTTCAGTTGTTGGCGCAGGTACCATGGGCAATGGAATTGCCCACGTTTTTGCCATGCACGGCCACCAGGTAACCCTGGTTGATGTTTCAGAACAAGCTTTGGAAAAAGCGTTGTCAACCATAGAAAAAAACCTAGACCGCATGCTTTCAAAAGGCAGCATCACCGAGGCCGACAAGGCTGCAACCTTGTCAAGCATTCAAACCAGTACCTCGCTTGCAGCGGGAGTAGGGTCGGCCGATTTGGTGGTTGAAGCCGCCACCGAGCGGGTGGAATTAAAACTGAAAATTTTTAAAACCCTAGACCAGCATGCTCCTGGGCATGCCATTTTGGCTTCAAATACCTCGTCCATTTCAATTACCAAAATTGCTTCCGTAACCAATCGGCCCAACCGGGTCATTGGAATGCATTTCATGAATCCGGTGCCGGTTATGAAGTTGGTTGAAATCATCAACGGCTACAGCACGGACCCCAGGGTAACGGAGCAAATAGTTCAGTTGAGCCGAGATTTAAGCAAAGTGCCTGTGGTTGTTAACGATTACCCCGGTTTCGTAGCAAACCGCATATTAATGCCCATGATCAACGAGGCCATTGAGACCTACTTTGAAGGCGAAGCGGGGGTTGAAGAAATAGATACGGTGATGAAGTTGGGCATGGCGCATCCCATGGGTCCGTTGCAACTTGCTGATTTTATTGGACTTGACGTTTGTTTGAGCATATTGCAGGTGCTGCACGATGGGTACGGCAGGCCCAAGTACGCGCCCTGTCCGCTGCTGGTCAACATGGTGCAAGCAGGCAAGCTCGGCGTCAAATCCGGCGAAGGGTTTTATGTGTATACACCCGGCAGCAAGGACTTGGTAGTGTCGCCTAGATTGATGCGCTAATTTTTTTGGGCGGCTGCCGGGCTTTCCGGGCAAGTACGCGGTTCGGTACGGGGGGCTGTGGGCAGGGCAGTAGCTCCTAAAGTCGCTCTGCCACGCCTGCAGCCCCAGCCGTACCGAACCTTGCGCGCTTGCCTCGTCAATCCCTGCCGCTTGAGCCTAAATCTGCACAATTAAACCGTAATGCACACAATAAAAAGGCATTCGGATTGTTGCCTAGTTATGGGCGAAATGTGTTTTCGGAAAATGAAATACTTCAATAAGTAGAAGGCAAAATTATTATTATCCTCCTTTTCTTACTCTGTCTAAATCTCGTTGTACGTCTTTTTCTTTCAGGCTATTTCGTTTGTCGTACATTTTTTTGCCTTTGGCCAGACCGATTTGAAGTTTGGCCAGTCCTTTTTCGTTTAGGTACAATTTAAGAGGCACAATGGTTAGGCCTTTTTCTTTGACCTTATGCTCCCATTTGTTGATTTCTTTTCGGTTTAACAGCAATTTACGCTGCCGCCTGGGGCTGTGGTTGGCATAGGTTCCAAGGCTGTATTCTGGAATAAAGAGGTTTCGCACAAAGGCCTCTCCTTCGGCAATAGCGCAAAAGGCTTCGTTCAAGCTTCCTTTGCCTTCGCGCAAGGATTTTATTTCGGTTCCGGTTAACACCATTCCAGCTGTCAACTCCTCTAAAATTTCGTATTCAAAATATGCTCGCTTGTTGCGAATGTTCACTGGATTAAAGCCCATGGTACAAAAATACAACTAATTCAAGGATGCCGCTATCAGGGGCTGCCCTGGCGGGGTTGGGTTGGTTTGGGCGGTTGGGAAGGAGGAAATCTACGACGATTAGAGACGCAATCTGTCTGTTGAACAGAAAGGACTCCCATGGGCTGGTCAAATTTATTCTTAATTGTTGCTGCGACAAAAAATTTGAAGTACGTTATAATTTCCATCCTCCAACGTATTCAACCTTCTTTGTTTTCCGCCTCAACAACCTATTTCAAAAAGGGTATATCGCCACTACACCCTGTCTCAATCCCTGTATTCCCGCCTCCAGACTTCAGCAAAGTTACCTTTGTTGTTGCCAAGAAGCACCTTTGAGACCCCCGAGTAAACCTTGGATTTCCTTGCGGAAATCTTTTGACTTACCCATCACACTTCACTCCAAATGAACCCTAAGTATTCTTCGCCACCCCAAATACGTGACGAAGCAAATTCATTCAAAAAATTGTTTCACTAGTGAGCTTCAAAATTACGAAGGGCGTATAGACTTGTCAAGTGAAATTTTCATTTTTTTTGATTTTTTTAGAAATGGGCTGTATGGTTTTGGGGCGGCATATTTGTGAGGATTGCGGGCGGGATTGAACAAGGTTGCCCGCAAGGCCGAAAGGGTATGGGCCCGCGCGCGGCGCAGGCGACTTTAGGAGCCCGCGCAACGCCGCTGGGACCAACCCTTTTGGACGCGGACTACCTGTGAAAGCCCGAATACCCGCCCCCTATTTTCCCTCGCCCCGAACCACGATTAAAAAGGTGTGCAGCATGATTTTTAGGTCGAGCAGCAGGCTGGCGTTGTGGATGTAAAGCAAATCAAATTTGAGTCTTTCTACCATTTCGTCGATGTTTTCAGCGTACCCAAATTTTACCTGCCCCCAGGATGTAATGCCAGGTTTTACCCGGTGCAAAAGCCGGTAATGTGGAGCCACCTGAGTGATTTGTTCGATGAAGTATGCCCGTTCGGGCCGAGGTCCAACCAAGGACATATTGCCGCGTAAAACGTTGTAAAATTGGGGCAATTCGTCCAATCTGTATTTGCGCATGGTGCGCCCCCAGGGAGTGATTCGGCGATCGCTGTCGCTGCTTAGCCTTGGTGTATGCGATTCGGCGTTTACCACCATACTTCGAAATTTGAAGATCGTAAAACTTTTGCCATTCAGTCCGATGCGTTCGTGATTGTAAAATACAGGCCCGCGGCTATCAAGCTTTACTCTAAGCGCGATGAAGAGGTAGAGAGGAGAGAGTATAACCAGCATGATTCCCGAAACTACAATGTCCATGGCCCGCTTTAAAAACTGTTGCCAGGGTGGCATTTTTAAGGCGTGGACTTCCATGAGTGGAGTTTCGAAGATGTTTGAAAAGCGAACGGTTCCCGAGGTAATGTCGTACAAGTCTGGACGAATTCGAATTCGAACGCCCAACAGGTGCAGTCGGCTAATCAACTGCTGCAGGGTAACGTGGTCGGTTTGTCGAAAACAAATGACCACATCGTCAACCGATTGTTGGTTAAGAAGGTCTTCAAGTTGGTCAATCTTGCCTAACCAGGGTAATTCGTTCCAAGTTGGGTCTTGCTCGGCACTTAGGTAGCCCAGCATTTCGGTGCCTGAAAGGAAGCGCTGGGGATTTAACTTTGCTTGGACCTCTTTGATTCCATCAATATCGCCCAGCAGTAGGGTGGGGAATGTCAGGCGGCCTGAACGGATTTGAGCATGGTAGCGAATGGTTTGAACGACTCTGGGAATCCATGTAAAACCGAACTGAAGACCGATTAGCACGGCCAAAGAGCGGTAGTAATCGGTGTAAAGAAAAACGGTGTCGTCAAGAATGATAAAGAAAAATAGGATCAAGCCCCCTGCCACCGAAGCCAAGATGGTGCGGAACAACTCCATGAGTCTGCTTTTGCGGTCAACTTCTTTATAGTATCCACTAAGGGCATGGATAGACAACCAAAATAAGGGAAGCACTAGGAGCCCCCACAGGTAATTGCTGTCGTTAAATAGGTGCGAATGCCAGGGGAGTTGGTTGTAAATCCAAGGGGTTTCTGATTTTCGGTACAGAAAGAAAAGGGTCCAGGCGGGCATGCATGCAAGGGCATCGCCCAGCATGTAGAGTGCGCGTTTTCTTTGAATGCGTTGCATGGCCTGGCCTGAATGCATTAATAAACGAGTTTAAGGTTGTCGATGTAGACCCGCTGATCGGCGATGGAGGTATCTTGTGGCACGCGAATGAAAAGGTGAACGGCTTCGGAAACACCACTAAGTTGGTCAACCAGATTGGTAATGTTTACATACAATTTGTTGTATTCAGCGCGGGGGCGCACTCCAATTAAGGAGGCTGCTTGGTTGGAGCCGGCGGCACGAAGCCCCAGCAGAAAATCGCAATTGTTGCGGTAGTCCATTTCAATGAAATAGCCAGCTTTGCCAGTGGGTACCGGCAAGCTGCTGGTCTCTAAAATCATATCTTGGTCGCCTTGGGGAAGGTAAAGTTGCAGGCAACCCTGGCCCTCGTAGGCTTCGCTGGCATTAAGTAAGATGGAATAAAAGCCGCCTCCTTGTACGATGGCCAGAGACATTCCGTTCAATTGCGATTGGTCAAAGGTTTGGTTAATAGGGGCGATAAAGCCTTTTGGGTAGCGCACCCGAGGAAAAACGAGGCTGGTGTCCATGGTGTTTAAATTCACCTTTGCCTGCCAGGGAGCATAAAAAGGGTATCGGCCTGCCTGGGTAGCTATGCCATTTTCTGAAATGCCGCCAAAAACGGTAATGTCAACATCTCCGGTATCCAAAACGGGTACAACGGTTGGCAACCAAAAAACACCTAAGAGGTTGTCGTTGGCATATACCCAAGCATAGCGGATGGCATGGGAAACGGAACCAGTAGAATCGAAGGAGGTGCTGTCAACGGCGATGGTATCTATACGCAAAAAACTGGGAGCTGGTGCCGGTGCGGTGTCGCAACCGGTTGGCAGGCTGAGCAAAGCCAGCAGCGCAGCGATTGCGGACGCGTTCAGAATGCTTTTAACAAACAAAGGGGTTGGCATAGCTCATGGATTGAATAATTTTTTCGGCCAAATCTACGTTTTTAAGTCCTGCAAGGGCATCAACACGAGGGCTTTTCCCTGTTAAAATAGCTTGGCCCCAGTCTTCTAATTCATCTAGAATAGCGTTGTTGGGTTTAATTTCGGGATATAGAGTAGTTTGGTTTTGTTCTTTCCAAGGTTGTACAGCAAGGCTGTGGTTTAGCAGGTCTAGGTCAAGGGTTTGATGGTCTTCGTACACGGTGAGGCTTCGGTACCGGCGAACATGTGCGCGGCTAGCCAGCATAAGGGCCTGACTTCCATCTTCAAATTCCAAACTAACCTGAGCCGTATCGCAGGAATGGGTAAAGGAGCGGTGGCCTTTGGCTTGAATGGACGAAATAGGGGACTGAATTAGGGCCAGAACCAGATCGATGTCGTGGATCATCATATCGAGCACCACTGAAACATCTAAGCCGCGGCTGCCTTGCGTTGCATAACGTACAGTTTCGATGCGTCGTGGATTTACTATCAGGGGTAATGCTGCGGTAAATGCGGGGTTAAACCGTTCTACATGGCCAACGGCCACGACGGGTTTGCCGGGACCGCAGAAATTCAACAGCTGCTGGGCTTGGGCCGCAGTTTGGGTGATGGGTTTTTCAATAAAAACATGTTTGCCTTGGCGCAGAGCGGCTTCAGCTAGTTCTGCATGGGCCACAGTGCTGGAACAAATGCTAAGGCATTGGCTGGCATCAAGCAAAGATTGCAGGGAATCAAAATAGGCGGAGGGGGAGTCGCTTGTTGCAGCGGCCGAATCATAAAAGCCCTGAAAATCAAACATCGGAGAACCGTGCAGCAATTTTCCATGAATTTTACCCATGTGGCCCGCACCGACCACTCCCACTTTCAAGACACCCATTGTTAGTATGTTTTCACAAAATTACACAATTTAGCCCCCCGACCGATTAAATTTGCTTCATGGATTCGTATCGGTACATGGGCCTTCGAAAGCAGTTGGCAGAGTTGTTGGCAACAAAGGGAATAAAAGATGCAGGTGTAATGGCTGCGATTCAAAAGGTACCTAGGCATGCCTTTATTGATACCCAGTTTGACCAATATGCGTATCAGGATATGGCTTTTAAAATTGGGGCTGGACAAACCATAAGTCAACCTTTTACGGTTGCCTTTCAAACGGAATTGCTGCAAGCAACCAAGGGTATGAAAGTGTTGGAAATTGGAACTGGTTCAGGGTATCAAACTTCGGTTTTGATGGAATTGGGCTTAAAGGTGTTTTCGGTGGAGCGGCAGCGGATGTTGTACGACAGGGTAAAAGTGTTGCTGCCTAAGCTGGGTTATGCTCCCAAATTGTTTTTTGGGGACGGATTTGCGGGTAAGCCAGCTTTTGCCCCATTTGACCGTATTTTGGTAACCTGTGGAGCCCCTTTTGTGCCAGAGGCCTTGTTGGAGCAACTTCGTCCGGGTGGCATGTTGGTCATTCCCGTTGGGGAAGGCGATGTTCAGGAAATGCTTCGAATTACTCGACGAGAGGATGGCAGCACACAGACCGAGAGTTTTGGAGAGTTTCGTTTTGTGCCTATGCTGCCTGAGCGTTCCAACGATATATAATTGGCTATTTTCTAAACCTTGGGCTGTTTGCCTTGTTTTTAGTTCAATCTGCTTTAGTTGGGTAACATGCATAAAAAACAGCATCTTCCAGAAAAGACCTGTGTGGTTTGTCAGCGTCCCTTTTCTTGGCGAAAAAAATGGGAGAAAAATTGGGAAGAGGTTAAGTATTGCAGCCAGGCCTGCCGAGATGGTAAAATGAAAAAGGCCGGTAATTAGCCGGCCTTTTCAGTAAATATTGAAAATGTTAAGCTGTAACAATACGCTCCTTAATACGGGCAGATTTTCCAGACAAACCGCGCAGGTAGAACAATCTGGCACGGCGAACTTTGCCTTTGCGAAGAACGGTTAGGGAATCAATGAAGGGCGTATTTTCAGGGAAAATCCGCTCAACGCCAACACCACCAGAAATCTTACGAACGGTAAAGGTGGAGGTTGAGCCGCTACCGCGACGTTGAATTACCACGCCTTGGAACTGCTGAATGCGCTCCTTATTGCCCTCACGAATTTTATAGGCCACGTTGACGGTGTCGCCGGCTTTAAACGTAGGCAGTTCATTCTTCTTGGTAAACTGCTCTTCTACAAACTGAATGAGTGATGACATAACGGTAATCTTTAAACAAGCATTCCCAAACGGGTTGGCAAAATTAACAGGAAAAATTTAAAATCCCAACCTTAACAGCAAATATAGCGGCAAAGCAGTTTGAAACCGAGGTTGGGATAGGTCGAAAACCTATGTAAACCTATGAAAAGTAGTACCTTTAGGGCCAGTTAAAGGCGGCATGAACGGATTTGAATTCATATACAACAGAAAAGGCCATGCAGATTAAACCAATGGATTTGGTAAAAGAAATCCGAACGGGTACAGCCGCTCCATTAATGTTGGCGGGAGGAGCCGAAGGGTTTTTTTTAGATGAAATTGAGAATGCTCTTTTGGAGTCGGTATTGAGCGAAGAAGAAAAGGCGTTTAACCTTGACATAGTGTATGGCTCAGAAGTCAATGCCGAGCAGTTGATATCCATTGCAAAAAGTTATCCAATGATGGCCGAGAAAAGGCTGTTATTGGTTCGCGAGGCTCAGAGTTTGCATGCAAGGGAATGGGAAAAATTAATGCCTTATTTAAAAGCGCCCTCCAGCAGCACAATTTTAGCCTTTATACACCGGAATAAGGATCCGGACAAACGGAAAACAGCAACCAAGGCCTTTATAGAATCAAAGCAGGCTCGGTTTTCGGAGGCAAAGCCAATGTCGGAAGAAGGTTTGGTTGACTTTATTGTAGCTAAAGCTGGGCAAAACCAACTTAAGTTTGATGCTAAGGCAGCTTTTGCCTTGAAGGAATTGCTTGGGTCTAATTTAGCTCGTATAGTTTCTGAAATTGAAAAGATTCGGCTTTCGGTACCTGCAGGGGCCGAGATTAAACTGGAAAAGGTAATTGACCAGGTTGGGCTAAGTAGGGAGTTTAATATGTTTGATGTGCCGGCCTACCTAGCCCAGAAAAATGAAGTACGGTTGCTGCGCACCACCATGTATATGGCGCGCAATACGAACAAGTACCCATTGCCCGTTTTGGTTGGAGTTTTGTACAATTTTTATTCCAAGCTGCTGGCCATTCAAAGCATCTACTTTGAGAATCAGCGGCTTCAGAAACAAGGTAAATCTGGCCGAGATCCTTTTAGAGTGATTCGGGTGTACGATCCCGGTATTTACCAAGCGGCTTTAAAAACAATTCCAATGGATAAAACGGCGCGTTCACTTCAAATTCTAAGGGAATACGACCGCAAATCAAAGGGGATCGACCGTTCGGGGGCCTCTGAAGATGCTTTAATGAAAGAATTAATGCTAAAACTGCTTCATCCATGAATGCACGGGTTTGGTTGATAAAGTCTGAGCCGGTTAAGTACCCTTGGTCTAAAATGCTTGAAGAGGGAAGGACCTTTTGGGACGGAGTGAGAAACCACCAGGCCAAGAACAATCTCCTGGCAATGAGAAGTGGCGATTTCGCTTTTTTCTATCACAGCAATGAGGGTATGGAAATCGTAGGGCTGGTTCAAGTGGTTCAAGAAGCCTATCCTGACCCTACTGCCCAAGAAGGACCTTGGGTGGTGGTAGATGTGGTTCCTGTGGCAAGCCTACCCAAGCCTGTAGGTTTGGCTCAACTGAAATCCGATCCGATTTGCAGCCAAATGGCATTGGTTCGCCAAAGTCGATTGTCTGTATGCCCGGTTACTGAGGCCGAGTTCCAGCGGATATGTGAAATGGCCGATTGGAATCCGCCGGTTTAATAATGAGGTGCAGAATAGGATTTCTCAAAAATTCATCGCACCTTTGCCCCCTCATAATCTAAATTTTTACAGTAACACTTAATCTTAAGGACCATGGCTGTACGCATTCGACTTAAAAGACAAGGCAGAAAACAACGCCCGTATTACCACATCGTTGTTGCCGACGCCCGCTCGCCCCGCGACGGTCGTTTTATTGAACGTATTGGAAATTACGACCCCAACACCCAACCCGCTACCATTGAAATCAATGTGGATAAGGCGGTAAATTGGTTGCAAAATGGAGCTGAGGCCTCCGATACTGTACGAGCTATTCTAAGCTACAAAGGGGTATTGTACAAAAACCACCTTCTAAATGGAGTTCGCAAAGGCGCTTTAACTGAAGAGCAGGCAAACGCTAAGTTCGAAGTTTGGATGAAGGAGAAAGAAGATAAAATTGCAGGCCACGCTAAATCCATCGGCGATTCTAAGGCCTCTGATAAAGCAGCGCGTTTGGCGGCTGAACGGAAAGTGAACGAGGCCCGCGAGGCTGCGTTGGCTGACGCAGAAGCTGCAGCTCAGGCAACCGAAGCTCTAGCCGAGGAAATGCCAGAAGATGCTCCCCAAGCTGAAATGGCCACCGAAGATGTTGCCAACACTGAGTCAGCAGTAGAAGAAGCTCCTGTCGCTGAAGTGGCAGCCGAAGAGGCTCCAGTCGCTGAAGTGGCAGCCGAAGAGGCTCCTGCTGCTGAAGCTCCAGCCGAAGAGGCTCCTGAAGCTTAATTTTTACCGGTTTGGATAAATCGAACTGCTTTTTCTTGGGCAAGATTAAAAAGCCCAACGGTTTAGGTGGTGCTCTCGAGTTGTTTCTGGATGTAGATGATCCTAGTCCGTACCTGAATTTGGAATTTGTATTTGCAGAACGGCATCATCAATTGGTGCCGTTGTTTTTTTCAAAGCCCATTCAGGTGGCAGGGCAGAAGTTTATTGCTCGTTTTAAAACCATTGAGCATATTGACCAAGCTTCTGAATGGGCGGGTTCTGATTTATATTTACCTATTGAACAGTTGCCGGTTTTAAGTTCAGACCAGCAGTATTATTACCATGAATTACCCGGGTTTTTGGCCTGCAGCCCAGAAGGCCGAGAATTGGGTTCGATTTTGGAGGTGATGGAGCATGGACCCATGCAATGGCTGGTGGTGCAACGCCATGGCCAAGAGGCCTTATTGCCTTTGAGTGATGAGGTTTTTGTGCGTGTAGATCGAGAAACAAAGAGATTTTACCTGCATTTGAAACCGGGTATGGATGAACTGTATCCTTTTTTGTTTGAAAAATGAAATTTTCTAGGATCAGGCTCTGGACTTTTCGGATTAGCCTAGGTCTTTTGGCTGCTTGTTCCTTACCAAGTTCAACAAAACAAGCGGTTCTTCTGTACAACGAGCATTCTGGCATCACCTCATTGGACCCCTTGTATGCAAGAAATTTGGCGAATATTTGGGCGGTTCAGTGGACGTATGAAGGGCTAACCAAACTAAATTCAGACAACAAAATTGTGCCTTGCCTTGCCGATGCCTGGGTTTGCGACTCAACAGGTAAAGTGTGGACCATTTCTCTTCGAAAAGGGGTGTTTTTTCATCCAAATCCCGATTTAATTGTGGGCTATCAACTCAACAGCCGCGATGTGGTTTTAAGTTTAGATAGGGCTCAGAATCATCCTTTTAGTGCCTGGATTTTAGAAGGTCTTGATACACTGATTTCAAACGGGGATTTTGAAATTGAACTGCATTTTTCTAGGTCTGTCCCAGACCTTCCTGCCTTATTGTCCATTCCTGCTCTAAGCATACTCCCTGCCCCTTTGCTTGAATCAAAGCCGGTTGAATATTGGCGTACCATAGCTTGTGGAACTGGGATGTTTAGGTTGCAAACCTGGGTTGAAGGAGAAAAAATGATTTTGCCTAGATTTGAATCTTACTGGAATAATACAGGTATAACTTCGAAGGGAATCCCTATTCAGGGTATTGCAATTCAATTTGTAAAGGAGATTCAAAGTGCAAAGCTTGATTTTTTAAGGGGCAGTTTGGCTTTTTTGCAAGGTGCTGATCCTCAAGTAAACGATGAGTTGCGTATGCTTGCACAACAACCTTCCGCCTCTTTTCGGGTGGTTCAGGGTGATTTTTTAAATACAGAATACCTGGGATTTAATCTTCAGGGTAAACATCCTGCTTGTGGTTCGGCCGCTTTAAGAAAATCGTTGGCTGCCTTTTTAGATGTTTCCAAAATATTGAAAGAGGTTAGAAGCGGAATGGGACAAGATGCAGAAGGGCGGTTTTGTCCGCTTTCTTTGGTGGAAGTAGGGGCTAAACCCAACGAACTTCAGGGCCAAGATCAGAGGGCCACTGCCTTGGCTTGGTTAAAGAGAGCGGGGTACAATCATCCAAGGGAGGTGCCGCCCTTGGTCTTGCATACCGATCCAGCCTACGCTTATTTTTGTTCCGCCCTCATTTATCCTTGGGCTTCAGAGGGGTTTAGGGTAAGGTTAGAAGTTCTAGAACGTTCCACCTTAAAATCTATGGTAGCCAAAGGTCAGCTTGATTTTTTTAGGGCCTCTTGGATTGCCGATTATCCCTCGGCCAGCAATGTTTTGGGTATTTTCCATTCGAATCGTATTCCTCCCAATGGACCTAATTACAGTTTTTTCAAGAACGATACCTTAGACCAAGCCTGTGAGGTGCTGTCAAAAAGTACCGAAACAGAGAAACAAAGAGAAGCGATTGAGCAAATTGAATCTTTGTTAAGCCATCATGCCCCCGTGATTCCACTGTATTTTGACGCATACCTACGGTTCGAACGAAAGGAATTTCAGGGTTTAACATCCAATGTGCTGAATCAACTGGATGCGCGAAATGCCGTGGTTGTGCAGGGTGAATAATGGGGCCCGAATTCAAAGGGAAACCCAATAGAATTGGTGTATCGGCCAAGAATGCCAGTCCGGCAACTATTTTAGTTTTTATCTTTTAAATCGGATAAACATGTCCAATTGTAAATCAAAACAATCCATTCGTAAACTTTTGTAGGTTTGCAGCGCGCCCCTTACTTTAAATAGGAAGGTGGTACTTTATATTTGATTCGTGAATGGGAAAAAGCAGATTTTTTGGTTGTTTCTTACGGTTGTATTTTGCGGCCCTTGGCTATTGAGTGCTTCGAATTTGCCATCCTATCAGGAGGCACTCATCAAGTTAAATCGCCTTGATTCGCTCTGCAAAATTCATTTAAAAGATAGGAAGTTGGACTCTTTGTGGTTTTAGTGCTTGTAATTTAAAGGATTTGGCTTCAGGCTGGAATGCAATTCATCCGGATGACCGGCAAGTAACATTTACCTAATGGCAGGGTACTTGCATCAAAGCAATGTGTTTAACATACTTGGGGTTTTATTGGCCTTGGCGGTAACCGTCATTTCTGCTCTGTTAATTTACATCCGGAAAAGAGAACAAGAGGGAATTCGTATCAAACTAGAATCAGATTTGGTTGGTTTGAAAGGTATGCTCAATCAGCATTTTATGGCCAATACCATGAATGCAATTAAGGCTTTAATAAATCAAGGCAAAACCGATTCGGCCGATGTGTATATTAATAAATTTTCTGCCTTGCTAATGGGAGCCTTAAGCCAGACAAAAAACACAATGATACCCCTTGAGGAGGAATTGCGTTTTATTCGATTGTACATTGAATTGGAGCAACTTCGTTTTCCAGGGCAAATTCAATTTGAACTTGCGGTTGACCCACAATTAGAAACAAATTTTATTTTGGTTCCGGCTATGTTATTGCAGCCAATTTTAGAAAATTCAGTGCAGCATGGGCGCCGGCGGCCAGATTGTCCCTTGAATATTTCGTTAACCCTATTTCCACAGGCTGAACGCTTGGTTATTTTACTTCAAGATGACGGAATTGGAATAATGGTTGGGAAAAAAAACAAGCAAACGAACCGTCAAGACTCTTTTGGAATTGACCTAACCGAGCAACGCATAAAATTACTGGGAAACCAGTACAAGGTAAAAGTTGATTTTAACGTTGATGAAGTTATAGATTCTAAGGGTATGGTATCGGGTACCCGTGTAATAATAGAAGTTCCACTCACCACTGCCTCTTATTCATGAAAGCAATTATTATAGAAGACGAACAGCATTCTATCGATTTGTTGGTTCAATACCTAAGTCAAGATTTTCCTGAACTCGACGTTGTAGGTGCAGCGTCCTCTGTAATTAACGGGAAGGCTTTGATTGAAAAAACAAATCCAGACCTTGTTTTTTGGCTGTGCAGTTGGGCAGGGAAATAGGGTTTGAGCTGCTTGAGGGAATGGGAAATAGCCAATTCCAGGTTGTTTTTGTAACTGCCTTCAGCGAATATGCCGTGCGCGCATTTCGGTTTAGGGTTGCCGATTACTTGCTAAAGCCAATTGACCGAAACGAATTGAAGGAGGCCATTCACAGGGTTAGGGCGGCGGCGGTTCAACCCCATCTTGAGGGTATTCGTACCTTTCGGATTCCCAGCAGCCGGGGAGCTGTATTTGTTCCAACCCGCGAAGTGGTTCGATTGGCTGCAAAGGGTTCATATTCAGAAATTACCCTGACGAAGGGTAGAACTCATTTGTGCTCAGGCAACCTGAGTTATTTTGAGGAACATTTAAGTGAGCTCTTTTTTTTGCGTGTGGGTCGTTCTCACATTATCAACCTTATGTATCTCTCAAAAATGGAGGCACAATTACGGGCCGTCATTTTAATGGAAGATGGATTCAGTATATCAATTCCAAGGCGGCAAAAGCGGCAGATAGTTGAGCGTCTAAATCGATTGTCTAAAGACCCCTTACACGGAGTTTAATCTCCAAAGTATTCCACAGAATTGCGTTCTGTTTCAGCAATTCGAATGCTATGCAAGGTGCAGCCCAACTCAGAAATGGGCATTTGCAATTGCTGCCAAACTTGAATGGCTAGGTTTTCGGTTGATGAGAATATTCCCTCCATAAAAGGCACATCCATATTCAGGTTTTTATGGTCTAATTTGTCGATTACTGTGCTGCGAATTAGAGTGGAAAGTTGTTTTAAATCAACCACAAAGCCAGTATCCGGATTCGGGTGGCCTTTAACGGTTACCCAAAGACCGTAGTTGTGTCCATGCCAATTTTTATTGGCGCAAGGACCAAAAACCCGCTCATTTTCTTGGTCGCTCCAATTTGGATTGACTAATTTATGGGCGGCGTTAAATTGTTCTTTTCGGGTTAGATAAACCAGGGGCATCTTTTTTTGTGCAAAGGTAAATATCCATGGTAATTGTGCATGTTGCTTTACTGCCGTTTTTTTAAAAAATGGGACAATGGCCACCAAATTGGGGTATTAATTCCCAGGGATCTTACAAGGCCATTGGTTGGCTTTTCTTTTTAGGTCCGCTTTTCTTTCCTCTCTTTGTTAGTTCTGTTTACCTTTGAGTAAACGAAAAAAAATGTCTTACATAGCACGTATACATGCTCGGCAAATTCTAGATAGCCGGGGAAACCCAACCGTTGAGGTGGAAGTTTATACCGACGCCGGTGAAGTAGGGAGGGCTGCTGTTCCTTCAGGCGCCTCAACCGGTGTGCACGAAGCTGTTGAATTGCGCGACAACGATGCCCAGTACTACATGGGCAAAGGGGTTTTAAAGGCCGTTGAAAATGTAAATACAGTGCTGAACGAAGAATTGGTTGGGTTTTACATCCATGATCTTCAAGGTATTGATAAGAAAATGATGGCCTTAGATGGCTCGATAAACAAAGGTAACTTAGGCGCGAATGCTTTATTGGGGGTGAGTTTGGCCTCGGCTAAAGCCGCCGCCGCAGCTACGGGCCAGCCCCTTTACCGATATTTGGGCGGAATGCAAGCCCGCCTGCTGCCTGTTCCCATGATGAATATATTGAACGGAGGATCTCATGCCGATAACAGCGTCGATTTCCAAGAGTTTATGGTTATGCCTTTTGGGGCTCAGTCCTTTAGTCAAGCTTTGCAAATGGGAACCGAAGTGTTTCATCATTTGAAAGGCATTTTGAAGAAAATGAATATGGCCACCAACGTAGGTGATGAAGGTGGATTTGCTCCGAATCTGCCTTCAAATGAAGCTGCCATCGAGGTGGTTTTGCAGGCAATAGAAAAGGCAGGGTACAGAGCGGGAGAAGATATTTGGATTGCCTTAGACCCCGCGAGTTCGGAGTTTTTTGATGAAGAAAAGGGAGAGTACGTGTTTAAAAAGTCCAGCGGCGAGCGTCTGAGTTCTCAACAAATGGCTGAATATTGGGCTGACTGGTGCAAAAAATATCCCATCATTTCGATTGAAGATGGAATGGCCGAAGACGATTGGACCGGCTGGAAGACATTGACGGATTTGGTAGGCGATCGGGTGCAATTGGTGGGAGATGATTTGTTTGTTACCAATACCCAGCGTTTAAGCCGAGGCATTGAAACAAAAACCGCCAATTCCATCTTAATAAAAGTAAATCAGATTGGCACCCTTTCTGAGACTGCGAATGCCATTGAAATGGCACATCGGAATGGTTATACTTCCATCATGAGCCACCGGTCTGGTGAAACCGAAGATACCACCATAGCCGATTTGGCCGTGGCGTTTCGCACCGGGCAAATTAAAACCGGCTCGGCTTCGCGTTCCGATCGGATTGCGAAATACAATCAATTGCTTCGAATTGAAGAAATGCTAGGAGAATCGGCCGAATTTATGGGTTTAAATTTCCCTTATTTAAAGCGCTAAATTGGTTTTAAACATTGTCTTCGCCTAAAACCCTTAATCGAAGTTTTGAGGGGCAATGTTCTGGGCGCAGTTGACAGCTTAAACGAGAGGTGGCTGTTAACACAGGAAGGCTTTCTAGCATATCCAGCTCTTCGTTTCCGGCCTCGGGCAAATCCGTATAGCCTTCAAGAACCTCAACGTGGCAGGTTGCGCACAATGCCATACCTCCACAGGTCGCCAAGATAGGGAATCCTTCGCCTTTCAATACTTCCATCAACGATAATCCCATATCGGTGGGGACTTCCACCTTCATGGATTTTCCATGTAGGTCTTCCGCTTGCAGTTCAATAAACGAATCGGCCATAGGTTAAAAGGCGTTTACCCCGTTTACCGTGGTGTATTTAAAACTTAATTTTTGTTCTGGAAATACGCGGGCAAAGGCCGATTGAGCCATGAGTGCCGCTTCGTGAAACCCACATAAAATCAACTTCAATTTTCCAGGATAGGTATTGATATCGCCAATGGCGTAAATGCCAGGAACATTGGTACTGTAATCTTCGGTGTTCACCAGAATGGCATTTTTATCAATGTTCAACCCCCAATCTGCGATAGGTCCGAGTTTGGGCGTTAACCCGAAGAGCGGGATAAAATAATCCGTTTGAATGTGGTGGTCTGATTCTTGGTCCGCCTCGCTCACAGTTAAGCCTTCCAAGTGGTTTGAGCCTTGCACGGATTTCACCTCGGCATTCAAAACCAGCCTCAATTTTCCCTCTTTGGCAAGTTCAAAGACTTTTTCTGCGCTTTCTGGCGCACCTCTAAAGGTTCCACTGCGGTGAATTAGGGTTAATTCAGAACATACATCGGCTAAAAAAATGGCCCAATCGAGTGCCGAATCGCCACCACCAGCCAGTACAACCTTTTTGTTTCGAAACTTTTCTGGATCCAAAACCATGTAGGCCACTCCTTTACCTTCGAAAGCTTCTAGATTTGCTATGCTGGGTTTTCTAGGTTCAAAGCAGCCCAATCCGCCAGCAATAACAACGGCCTTGCACTGAATTTCAGTGCCTGCTGATGTGATTACCTGATAGCCAGTTTCCGTTTTATTCAACTGTTCAACCCTTTCGCCAAGGGTAAACCCAGGTTTAAATGGAGCAATTTGTTCCATTAGGTTGGTAACCAATTCTCCGGCCAAAATAGAGGGATAGCCAGGAATATCGTAAATCGGTTTCTTGGGATAAATTTCTGACAATTGCCCACCTACTTGAGGAAGAGCATCAACCAAATGGCAGCGCATTTTGAGTAAGCCGGCCTCAAAGACGGCAAACAAACCAACAGGTCCTGCGCCAACAATGCATAAATCGGTTTGGATAACTTCAGAAATCATACGGCCACAAAGGTAAAAACCTAAAAGGATTTGATTGAAGTGCTGTGTCTTTTTAGCCTTTTTCTGGCGCCTTTTTACCATCAAGCCGCTTAGAACCATACTTAACCTCGACGGGAACGGGACGTATGTTCCAAACAATTCCAAATAGGGCCAAGGTCCTCAACACATAATAACTTGGGTCAAACTCCCACCAAAAAAATCCTTGGCGGCAAGAACCTTGATAGTAGTGGTGGTTGTTGTGCCAGCCTTCGCCCATGGTAATCAAGGCCAACACTGCGTTGTTGCGAGAGTGGTCTTTGGTACGGTAGCGGCGGCGGCCAATTTTATGCATCAACGAGTTGATGGAAAATGTGCCGTGGTATAAAATAACCGTACTGGTTAAATAACCAACAACAACGGTAGACCAACCTGCATTCCAATCGGTTAGGCCATTTCCGTTTAGCATGTTGCCAATAAAATAAATGATAACGGCCATAATGATGGGCGGAACCATAAAATACCGGTTCAAAAAGCGCAGTTCTGGATACTTGGCAAAATCTTGAATCAAATCGTACCTTGTTTTTTGATAATCAGGGCCCATTATCCAACCAATGTGGGCGTAGAAGAATCCGTAAATATTAGCGGAATGAGGGTCGTGAGCGGTATCGCTATGGCGGTGGTGAATGCGGTGCTGCGATGCCCACCACAAAGCTCCTTTTTGAATGCTGGTCTGCGCAAAAAAGGCAATTAAAAACTGAAAAAATCGGCTTGTTTCATAGGTCTTATGCGAAAAATACCGATGGTACCCAGCACTGATAAAAAACATGCGGAAATAATACATAAACAAACACACCAACCAATCTTTCCACGTAAAACCCGACCATATCATTAAAAGTGGGGTAAGATGAATCAGTCCAAAACCGTATTGGTCAATCAGTCTAGGCTGGTTTCTGTTTTCTTTTTTAACGGCTTCTGGAGGTGGACCTTCTGGTGAGGTATACAATGATTCAACAAGGGGAGTACTTACTTCGCTCATACGTAAAATTAAAACAACCGAAACACATCGGTGGTCAAAGGTAGAGATTTAAGTTCCTATTTGGGTGCTTGCCGTGTACAAAAGATTCTTTTTTCTTTCCCAGCCATTCTTGCTGATATAAAAAAACAGGTTGAAAATAAGCCTATTCCCAACCCTTACATAAAAAAGAGGAATTTTACTTTATTGACTAAAAACCAAGTTCCAAACCACCCATATTTCATCGCTCAATAGGGCCGAATCTCCCAGATTGAAGGAGCTACGCTTGACCTGAAATTTTGATTTTACTAGATACCCCTTGCTGGTTTTAACCATTTCAGCTGCAAGTTGAATGGGTTGGCTTTTTCCTTTTATACTTATCCAACCTTTAATGGTATAGCCTTTCCCCTGTGGAACTATGGATTCTGACCTGAATTTGAGTTGAGGGAAACGCTCGGCATCAAAATAATCTGCTTTTAAAAGGTGTCGGTCGCGCATTGCAATTCCCGTTTCAATGCTGTTTACCTTTATTTCACCATACATAAATTCAGGTTGTCCGTTGTTTGAATTTACCTTTAGTTCTCCGGCAAGCTTTTTAAATTGACCGTCTACGGCAATACCCAAATTCTTTATGCTGAAATCAACCTTGCTTTCGGAAGCCAGAAGCGCATAGGATTGCGAAATGCAGGGATTAATCCAAACCGAAGACGTGAAAAATAATGCCCAGCCAAGAGCCTGAAATTGCAGCCCTTTATTCATAGTTCGTTACTTCAGAACTCAATTTCCGGATTCTGCATCAGACGTTTTTGAAGCGGTTTCTGCGGCCGCCAGTCGCCCAATTTCTTTGTCGATTAAATAAAGACCATTTGCCTCAAGGCCAATCAGGTTGATTTTATCCTTGATATTCCGAGCTGTGGTTTCTTCTTCGTGTTGTTCGGCCACATACCATTGTAAGAAATTCAGCGTGGTGTAGTCTTTCTCTTGGGTGGCAATGTAAACCAGTTTGTTGATGCCGTCTGACACCTTTACCTCGCCCTGCAAAAAGTTTTCAACCACCTCTAGAATGTCTTTGAATTCTGTGCGAGGAGCGCTCAGGCCCGGGGTAATGGCCTGCCCACCTGAATCGTTCATATACCGAAACAAGCGCAGCATGTGGGCACGCTCTTCGTCCGATTGCAAATAGAAGAATTTGGCTGCCCCCTCCATTCCTTTGGCATCGCACCAAGAGGCTAAGGCTAGGTAGGTGTTTGAGCTGTGGCTTTCAATGGCGATTTGCTCGTTTAGAGCTGATTCTACTATAGGTGTTAACATGGTTTTTTTTTCAAAGATACCCGATTGTTCGCCAAGTTCAAAGTTCAATCCTTAGCCCATTGTAGGCGATTTGGGTATTTTTGAAGAGGCTTTGGGCCTCTAAAAGCAATTCTTCTAGGTTTGGGTATCGAACAGAAAAGTGCCCCAATATAAGGCTTGAAACTCCCCATTTTTCAGCAATTTCGGCTGCTTCGCTCGCCGTAGAATGCTGGGTTTTTTTTGCCCTTTCTTTGTGTTTTTCTGTAAATGTGGCTTCATGGTACAGCACATTCGGAGCAGGTATTTTTAACAAAGTTTGCAATACCGGCCTCGTGTCGGTAAGGTAGGCATAGCTTCGGCCTGCCGGGCCGATTGAACCCACCTGATTGGCATCAAGCAGCGTTCCATTGCTTAGTTGAACGGAATTGCCTTGCTTTAGTTCTTTAAGTTGAGTATTGCTTAGTTCGTACTGCTTGATTTTTTCTTTATCAAGTACAAAGGCGTCGCGTTGTTCTCTGAAAATAAATCCACGGCAGGGTAGGGCATGTTTTAGGGAAATGGCTTCTACCTGAACCGAATCTTCTTCAAGAATCAGGCCGCCTTCCTTCCATGCTTCGACATCGATTTCAATAGGGTAGCCAGGCTGATAATCTACGGTGTTCCAATAATGCACTAAGAATTCTTTTACCGATTCGGGACAAACAATGCGTAGGCTTTTTTTTCGCCCCAACAAATCCATGGTTGAAAGCAAACCAGGTAGCCCCAAAAAATGGTCGGCATGGGCATGCGAAATAAAAATTACCGATAGGCGCTGCATGGGCAAACCCTCTTGACGAATTCGTATTTGGGTGCCTTCCCCGCAATCCAGCAAATAATGCTTGTGATGAATTTCAAGCCATTGAGCGCTTAGCCCCCGTTCGGCGGTTGGAACCGCTGAACTGCAACCCAAGATGCACAACTGAAAATTCATGGAGCTTGTATTTTCCGGTTTTTCTAAAAAAATCCACCCCTAAGCAAAAAGCAAAGGGGTGGAAATGAATAAGGCAGAAGGCAAAATGCCTTACTTGGTCAACACCTTAATCGTGTTGAACCATAATTTTTCCGGTGGCTTGAACTCCATTCACCTCAAGCGAATACAAATACAATCCGGCAGCTAAATTGGCTGTTCTTACTTGAATGGATTGCTCACCCAATTGGCAATTTCCTTGCTGTTGGTTTACAACCCGTCCAGACGCATCTTTCATTTGAAAGGCAAAGGTTCCGGTTTTTGTGGCTGTAAAGTTCAGGCTAGCTGTTGCATTGGCCGGATTTGGGAACATAGGCTGTACTTGAATTCCAGGTAGGTTTTCAAAGCTGGTGTTGGCACAAACAGGGAATGCAATGAAAAAAGACAAATCTCCATCGGGGGGAGGAACGTCGTTGCAACCAAAGCCCAAATTAATGCGTCCGCGAACATCTACTTTAAAATAGACCGTATCGCAGGGAGAATTGATGGGGTTGGGAACGTTGGTTGAATTTAAACGCAAACATACCCGTTGCAATGAAGTTCCGGCAGGAATGGTGATGGGTGTATTGCTGCTGTTGGAAGCGTTTATTTCGGTGCTGCCTTGGTAGGCAGCCCAGTTGAAATTAAAGTTGGCAGGAATAGATTGGTTGTACGAAGCCAGCGTGTCAAGGCTAACCGATAAAATTTTAACCCCGCATAAGTCGATGGAATCGCCCGGAGTAGGGGTTAGGGTATTGTCAACTTTGCCAGGAAGCACCACCGTGTTTTGGTGGGTGTAGTTGTTCCCAGCTGCCGCTCCAGGAAGTGGGTTGGGGTTGAACCCTAGCTGAGTGGCCGTTGGGTCGGGCGGGTTGGGACTGCAAATTTGGGCTTGAGCCAGCACCCCGGTAAATAGGGCAGCAAAAAGTAAAACGTGTTTCATATAGGTGGTTTTAGGGTGAAATTACACTTATTCTTCTTCATCCAATAAATCTTGAGCGATGTTGCTCATGATAATGAAGTCTTCAATTTCATTTTCGTTGTGGATTATATTCAAGACGGAATCCAACTGGCAAATTTGCAGGATTTTCATAACCCCCGCGTTTACTCCAGTAATGGCAAATACGCCGTTGGATTTTTGAGTCAACCTGTTTCCAACAAGCAAGGCTGACAGGCCGCTGGAATCCACAAACTCTACATTTTGCAAATCAACTACCACATTTTTATGTCCCGAGGAACTCAACCGAACAAGTTCTGATTTCAAATCGGGAGCCGTTTGAGCCGTTAAATGGGTATCCTCTATCGCCAAGGCCAAGAAATGTGGCTTTTCTATGCTGTGAAAGTTCATGTTCTTGTTATTCAATTCCTCAAAGTTAAAAAAATATGCGGTTCCCTTAAATGTGTTCTTTCCACTAAAAAACTTTTTTGCTGAATGCCACCCTTTGGGGGGGGGGGGCGCGAAGCAAATGTCAAAGGGTTTGCCGAGCTTATTATATACAATGTTCCGTGCCGATGCGTTTTGTTCAGACTAGCCTTGGTCTCCATTTACAGTGAAAACGGTTTGAGCGGCCTGCGGCAGGGATTGACGAGGCTAGGCCGGCAGGGGCAAGGTGTACGGCATTGCCGGGGAAAAGAGCGACCTTGGGAGCTACTTTTGCCCCTGCAATGCCACAGCTTGCGCTGCGGACTATGCCCGGAAAGCCCGTCTGCCGCCCCCTAAAAAATTAAAAACACGTAAAAACGCCCTTGAATTGCATCTTTGGGAAGCCAACCGATGCGCCTAAAATTGAGCTAAATTCTGCCTAAATTAATGCTCTTTGTTGGCCGTTTGCCCCAGCAAATACAATACAGCCATGCGCACCGCCACCCCGTGCTGAACCTGGTCTAAAATAATGGAATCGGGACCATCGGCCAATTTTCCATCAATTTCCACGCCTCGATTAACGGGTCCAGGATGAAGAATTAGGGGCTTATTTTTGGCTTTCTCCCAACGGTCCAGATTTAAGCCGAACACCCTATGGTACTCGTAATTTCCGGGAAAGTGCTGAACCTTAAGCCTTTCTTCTTGAATGCGAAGCATGTTAAGGGCATCGGCCTGCTCCATTGTGCTGTCCAGCGAATGGCTTACCTCGACGCCCAGGTTTTGAATGTGCCGGGGCAGCAAACTGGGCGGAGCGCAGACCTGGACCGTTGCGCCCATTTTTTTGAGCAACAAAATGTTTGATAAGGCCACGCGGGAGTGCAAAATATCGCCAACCAGAGCAATTCGTTTTCCGACCAGGTTTCCAAGAGCCTGCTGCAAGGAAAAGGCGTCAAGCAGAGCTTGGGTAGGGTGTTCATGGGTGCCGTCGCCGGCATTGACGATGCGTGCATGCGCCGAATGCTTAAAACGGGTTAGGTGCTTGGCTAGAAAAATGCCAGCCCCAGGACTTGAATGCCGTAAAACGATCATATCTACCTTCATGGCCAGAATGTTGTTGACGGTATCGAGCAGGGTTTCCCCTTTGCTTAAGCTGGAACCGGAGGCCGAAAAGTTTAGAACGTCGGCCGACAGGCGCTTTTCTGCCAATTCAAACGACAATCGAGTGCGGGTAGAGTTTTCAAAAAACAAATTGGCGATGGTTTTATCGCGCAGGGAAGGGACTTTTTTTATGGGCCTTTGCAGCACTTGCATGAATTCGGCCGTGGTCAACATAATTAAATCGATGTCGGAATGGCTTAGGTCTTTAATTCCTAAAAGGTGTTGGCTGCTTAGCTGTGGCATAGGTTAAGCGTTGTTTTCAATCAAAATGGAGTCTTCGCCATGGTGTTCGGTCCACCTTACTTTCACCTTTTGGCCTTCAAAGGCATCGACCGTCCAACCAAAAAAATCAGGTTGAATGGGGAGTTGGCGGGCAAAGCGGCGTTCAACCAAAACCAGCAACTTTATCCATTCTGGCCTGCCGAAGGTATTCACGGCATCTAGGGCGGCCCGAATTGTTCTTCCGGTGAACAGTACATCGTCTACCAAAACGACCCTTCTGTTTTCAAGCGAAAAATGCAATTGGGTGGCTTCGGGTACCAGCACCTTTGCCTGATTGAAATCGTCGCGAAAAAAAGTGGGGTCCAGCATTCCATAATCCAATCTTGCCGATGGCATTTGTTTTTTCCACGCTGCCCTTAACCGTTCGGCCAAATACACCCCTCGGGGTTGAATCCCCAGTAAAACCATTGGAGAATCCTCTCGATGCAATTCCGCCAGCATCAAAGACAAGCGGTGAATTCGTACCCTCATGGCGTCTGCGTCGGCAAAGGGGTTATGGGGCGTGGTATTGATCATGGTATAAAAATAAAAAAGCCCTTCACAAGGAAGGGCTTTTTTTGATTTAATCTTCAGATTCGTCTGACGGCGCTTCGACTTTTTTCGATTTTGCCTTGGATTTGGGTTTGCCGCCTCCTTTTTCAGTGGCTTCCATTTCCTTTTTCAAATTAGACAAAGCGCTGATGTCTCCTAAGGTGGTTACATCGGCTTTTTGAACCTTAGCTGCAGCAGGGGCGGCTTTTGATTTGCCAATAACCTTGGTACGGGGTTCGGCCGATGCCTCTGGCTTTGACACATCCCACGTGCGGGTGTGCGAAATAAGAATTTTCTTGTCGTCTTTGGAGAACTCCAAAATGGTGAAATCCAATTGCTCGTCAACCGATGCCTTGCTTCCGTCTTCCTTTTTAAGGTGCTTCATTGGAGCAAAGCCTTCAATTCCGTAAGGCAGAGCAATAATTCCACCTTTGTCGTTCAATTCCAAGATGGTACCCTTGTGCATTTCGTCGGTATTGAATACCGTAGCAAAAACTTCCCAAGGATCTTCTTCCAATTGCTTGTGGCCCAACGATAATTTACGATTGGTGGTGTCTATTTCTAGCACAGAAACCTCGATTTTCTCGCCAATTTTAGTGAAGTCAGAAGGATGTTTGATTTTTTTGGTCCAGCTTAGGTCCGAAATGTGAATTAATCCATCGATTCCTTCTTCAAGCTCTACAAAAATTCCGTAGTTGGTGAAATTGCGCACTACAGCACTGTGGCGGCTTCCCTGAGGATAACGTCCTTCGATGTTTTCCCATGGGTCGGTGGTCAGTTGCTTCATGCCCAAAGACATTTTACGCTCTTCCCTGTCTATGGAAAGCACAACGGCTTCAATTTCGTCGCCTATTTTTAGGAAGTCATGGGCCGTACGTAGGTGTTGAGACCAGCTCATTTCTGAAACGTGGATCAATCCCTCTACGCCAGGAGCAATTTCTACGAACGCTCCGTAGTCAGCAAGAACAACCACTTTGCCTTTCACTTTATCGCCTTCCTTGATTTCAGCACTCAAAGCTTCCCATGGGTGGGTGCTCAATTGCTTTAAGCCAAGGGCAATACGGCGTTTCTCGTCGTCGTAATCCAACACCACTACGTTGATTTTTGAATCCAAAGTAACCACCTCTTCGGGGTGGTTGATTCGGCCCCAGCTGATGTCGGTGATGTGAATCAATCCATCTACGCCGCCCAAATCCACAAACACTCCATAAGAAGTGATGTTCTTGACGATGCCTTCCAAAACCTGACCTTTTTCCAGTTTGGAGATGATGTGTTTTTTCTGCTCTTCCAATTCTTCTTCAAGCAGGATTTTATGAGAAACAACCACGTTTTTGAATTCTTGATTAATTTTCACCACTTTGAATTCCAATGTTTTGCCTACATACACATCGTAATCGCGGATGGGTTTTACATCAATCTGAGAACCTGGTAAGAAGGCCTCGATACCAAAAACATCGGCAATCAAACCACCTTTGGTGCGGCATTTAATTACACCCGTAACCACTTCGTCTTTTAAATGAACTTCGTTCACCCGATCCCATGACCGGATAGCACGCGCCTTGCGGTGGCTCAACAGCAATTGGCCATCGCGGTCTTCCAACTGATCAATGTAAACCTCAACTTTATCGCCTACAGCCAATCCGGCATTGTACCGAAATTCAGTACGAGGTACAACCCCTTCTGATTTGTAGCCAATGTTGATAACTACATCTTTCGGAGTCAATTGCACCACTTTTCCGTCAAGAATTTCATGCTCGGCAACGCTGCTTAGCGTTTGCTCATACATGTCTGACAAATTGGCCCGCTCTTCTTTAGAATAGTTTTGTCCTTTTTTGCTTACGGTTGACCAGTCAAATGTGGTCTGGGTCGTAGCCCCCTGTGTTGTTTCTTCTGACATTTTGTTCAGAACTGTCGAAGCTTGTTCCTGTTTGCCGAGGTGCCGTGGCAAACATGTTCATGCTTCGGGATTAAACTTCATTTAAACGATTGGCACCCCTAAAGTGGGCGCAAAGCTAGGTAAATCTTCGTCAATACCAAAGATTTTCAGGGATTTGTACCCCTTTTTAACTCAAACTATTTTATTTTTTTTAACAAAATGAGGTTGCTCCCAAAATATTGTACTAAGTTTGACGGCTTAAAAAACCGACTATGAGCAAATCTCCATTAGATTTTATTGTTACTAAAACGCCTTCGGCGGGCCGCAAATACGTTGCTGGCAAAAAGATTCCTTTCTCTGAGTTTATTCACGATTACGCCAATGGCGACGTTGATATTGAGGGAGATTTCATTGAATTTATGAAGTGCCGAAACGAGGTGTTCGATTATCGATTGACCTGGAAGCATATCAAATTCTTCTTTACCCGTATGATTCCTGAGGTGGCCATCCACTCCAAAAGCCAAGATGAGCGTATTGTACGCGATCACTACGACCGGGGTAACGATTTCTTCTCGTCCTTTCTAGGACCGCGTATGATTTATACCTCTGGTTTTTGGAACGACGTGGCCAACGAAACCTTAGAACAGGCGCAAGACCGTAAAATGACCATGGTTTGCGATAAATTGCTGATGAAACCAGGCAACAGGCACCTGGATATTGGATGTGGTTGGGGAACCTTGGTGGCCTACGCCGCTAAATACTACGGAACCGATTCGACAGGCATTACCCTGGCCCAAGACGGTACCGACCACGGAAACAAGCAAATTGCCGCACACGGAGTGGCCGATCGCGCGCGTATCCTTCGCATGGATTACCGCGACATGATTACTCCAGGCAAAAACAACCAAATGTTCAACCACGTTACTTGTCTGGAAATGGGCGAGCACGTGGGCCTCCGCAAATTTGGTCGCTTTATTAAGAATATCTACGACAAACTTGACGACGACGGAACCTTCTACCTTCAGCAAGCCGGTCTTCGTGCCAATCCAGGACTTATGGCCCGCGGCGAACATTGGGAAGACCTCGTTTGGGGCTTGTTCATGAACGAGTTTATTTTCAGCGGCGCCGATGCTTCTACTCCGTTGGCCTTCTTGGTGCAAACTTTGCAAGACGCCAATTTCGAGGTGCAAAGCGTTGAAAACATCGGAATTCACTACTCGCACACCATGACCTGCTGGTACCACAACTGGGAGGCCAATAAAGAGTACATTCTTCAACACTACGGAGAGTGGTGGTACCGCACTTGGAGGGTTTTCCTTTACTGGTCGGTCATCATCGCCAGCCAAGGTTCATCTACCTGCTGGAGCATTATTGCGCATAAAAATTACAACAGAGTGGACCGCAACCGCTACATCGGTCGGGCCAACTTGGGTGAGCGCATGGAAATGGGCAATGTTCGAATTTTCGAATAAGCGAAGCTTTTAATGTTGAAAACCCTCGGCTTAGGTCGGGGGTTTTTTGTTTTTAGGGCGGGTACCGGGCTTTCGGCGGTAGTCCGCGGTTGCCGGCCTGGGGCCCAGCGGCTTTGCGCGGACTCCTAAAGTCGCCTGCGCAGCTCGCGGGCCCCTGGCCGGCAACCTTGCGGGCAACCTGCCTCAATCCCGCCCGCGGGCCCCCAGTTAAGACCTGCCCCAAAATTCGCCTGCAGGACGGCTTGCTTAACCTATGGTTAGCCCCTCAATTTGGTTCTTGAATTTGCTAAACCAGGTGGTTTGACGTCGGGCATATTGCCGGGTATGCGCGTTGATCTGAGCCTCTATCTCCCTGTCGCTTTCCTCCGATTGCGCATACCATTCCTGGTACCCAACGGTATTCATTACCGGCAAGGTTCGGTATTCAATTAGGCTAAGTGCTTCTGCTTTTAACCCCCTTTCTATCATCTGCCGAGTTCGTTTGGCAATGCACTGATGCAGTTCTTTTCGGTCGGGGTTCAGAATGGTCAGCTGCAATTCCGCATTCCATTCCCAGTTTTTTTTGTCCAATCCTGATTTTCGAAAGGCCGACCAAGGTTTTTTGCTCGTCAACCAAACTTCGAGCGCTCGTCTAAGCCTAGCCGGATTTTGAATGTCGGTTTCTTTGAAATAAATAGGGTCAACCGCTGCAACTTGGGCCTGCAATTCAGGCAAACTAAGCTGGCTTACCTGAGTCCGAATGGCTGTTGGAGTCGGGGGCATTTCGTCCAAATCAAAAAGCAAAGCGTTCAAATAGAAACCCGAACCCCCAACCAAAACAACGCTTCCTTTCATGTCTAAAATGGAATTCAAAACTGGGCGAGCTTTCTGGGCAAACGAAACAGCATCTAAGGGTGCAAGTAGGCTTTCTGTTCCCAAAAAATGATGGGGTATTTCCTCGAGTTCATTCGGCAAAGGACGTGCCGTTCCAATGTGCATCTCGCGATAAAATTGCCTTGAATCAAACGAAATGATTTCGGTGTTTAACGCTTTAGCCAATTCTAGACTATGGGCTGTTTTTCCCGAGGCCGTTGGGCCTGCAACCACATGGATTTTGGGTCTAATCATACCTTTGGAGATTCCAATCCCAGCTCGGTTCCAAGTTCAATCATTAGGGCCAATGCCGCTTCTCGTTCATTGGGAATGCGCCCCTCTAAAATAGACTCTTTTATGCACCGTTTTATTTGCCCTACAACAGGTCCCGGCCCAATTCCAAAATGCCGAATGATTTCTTCGCCCGAAACAGGCGGCTGAAAGTTCCTGATGTGGTCTTTTTCTTCTACTTCCTGAAGTTTTTGTTTAACCACCTCGTAGTTGCGCAGGTAACGCGAAACCCGACTTGGGTTTTTTGAGGTTATGTCGGCCTGGCACAACAACAAAAGGTTTTCAAGGTCTTCCCCAGCGTCCATCAACAACCGCCTTAAGGCCGAATCGGTGATTTCTTGCTTTGCCAAAACAATGGGCCGTAAATGCAGTTTCACCATTTTTTCAACGAATTTCATTTTTTCGTTGCCGGGTAAACCCAATTTTTTGAACAATTTAGGTACCATTCTAGCCCCCAGATCTTCGTGGCCATGGAAGGTCCAACCATGGCCGGGTTCAAATCGTTTGGTTTGGGGTTTTGCTATGTCGTGCATAACGGCCGACCACCGCAGCCATAGGTTGGTCGAGAGCTGAGCAAGGTTGTTTAAAACCTCGATGGTGTGGTAAAAGTTGTCTTTATGGCCAAGGCCATTTACTTTCTCTATGCCCTTAAGTAAGCAGAATTCCGGGAAAATAACCTCAAGTAAACCTCCTTTGTCCAACATTAAAAACAGTCGGCCGGGTTCATCGCAGGCCATCATTTTGTTTATTTCATCAGCAATCCGCTCTTTGGCAACAATATTCATTCGACCAGCCAACCTGGGCATGCTTCCCCACAAATCTGGATGAATGTCAAAATTCAATTGCATAGCAAACCGAATGGCCCTAAGCATGCGTAATGGGTCGTCGTCAAATGTTTTTTCGGGGTTTACTGGAGTACGAATCAGACCAGAATTCAGGTCGGAAACACCATCAAAGGTGTCGATTAAGACCCCAAATTTGTTTTTGTTTAGGCAAACCGCAAGGGTATTGATGGTAAAATCACGGCGGTTTAGGTCATCCTGAAAACTACCTTGACTAACTTCAGGATTTCGTGAATCGCGCCGATAGCTTTCTTTTCGAGCCCCTACGAATTCAATATCCAAATCTTCCCATAAAAAATGGGCGGTTCCAAAGTTTTTAAACACCATCAAATGTTCGGCTCGCCCTAATTTATGAGCTACCCGTTCGGCCAGTTCTAAGCCATTTCCAACGCACATAAAATCGATGTCCTTGCATGGTCTTCCTAAAAGCAAGTCGCGCACAAATCCACCAATTACATAGCATTCCAGGCCCAAGGCATCGGCCTCAGCGCCAACCAACTGAAAAATCGGGCGGTTCAGTTCCAAAAATGCCATGGGCAAAAGTAGGGCTAATTCCCGTTTGCTACAAGGGAATATAAACCCAGCCAAGCAGGAATAAGTGTTTCGGGACTGAATTGCTGCAAATGGCTACGGCATTCTGCCCGATTTTCAGGCAAAGGGTTTTCTAAAATGTGCATCATGGTTTCTGCCCAAGCTTCGGGCTGGTAAGGCGAAGCGTAGTAGGCGCAATCTCCGCCTGCTTCTTCCATAGCGGTTCCTGAACTGGTAATAACGGTTTTTCCAGCTTGGATTCCCTCTAAAACCGGCAGCCCAAACCCTTCTAAAACAGATGGATATACCAATGCATCGCAGTGTTCAATGTACCCGTTTTTATCGGCCTCTGAAATTTCACCCAGCAGGTGTACCCGGTCGGTCAAATCCATGTTTTTAATAAACCCCAACAAACTTGACCGCATGCCTAAATCTTTTCCAACCAAAATCAAATGGTGGGGAATTCGCTTTCTTACCATCATAAAAGCCTCCAGCAGCATTCCTAAATTTTTTCGAGCTTCTAGGTTTCCAACATACAAAAAATAGGGTTGAATGGCTTTGCTTGGAGGTATGGATTGAACTTGGCTGGGAATAAAAACAGGAGGCAAAACCTCGGCCGTTTTGCCCAACAAGGCAGGCAGGTTTTGAAGCCGGTTTGCAGTAAACCGACTTACACAAACAACGCTTGAGCATCGGCGCAAAGCGCGTTGTGTTTTTATACGGTACAGTATGGCATTCCAAATAGAATGGTAGGCAGGTACATCAAACGCAATGGTATCGTGAACGGTAACCACAGATGGAACGTTTAGGTCAAGTGGAAGTTCAGGGGATAGGGAGTGAAAAACCGAAACACCCTGTTCTTTTATTTCCTTACCCATGCCCCAAATCCGCCAAATTCGAGCGTTTTGGTTGGGGCTAACGATTCGAATGCCTGCCCTGTGCATTTCATCGGCAAAATCGGCCCTCTCAATTTTTGGGCTAAACAAAACCATGCGGTTTGGGGGCAACACACTGGCCAACATGCGGATGTGGTTCCGGGAGTATTGACCCAGCCCCGATGAATTTGAAAAGGCTCTTTTGGCATCAAATCCGACAACAAATTCATGGTTCATCTAAGGTGCTTTGGGCACAAAGTAACGGCTTAGCCAACGAAACGCCAAACCGAGCCGAGTCCAATACTCGGGAATAGCAACGCATTTTTGTACTTTCGTACCGTGTCTTATTTTCCTGAATTCAACACGGTTCAAAACCTATGCTCGAATGACCTAAGTAAGGTGATGCAGGCGTGGAGGCTGCAGGTGGAAAAAGACGCCTCAGCCATGAAATTAAGGCTAGATTCCACAGAAAGTCCAATCGTGGCGGTACAAACCTGGTCTGTTTTTATTGCGGAACGCTTACGAACGCTAAAGCCTAGTCAACGCTATGCCATTGCTTATGCTGCAGACCTCCAAGACTTAGATGAAAACAACGACAAGGCCGCAATGCAACTGCTGCAAAGGTGCTTAATGAAGGTCCTTACCCGTCGCCATTTTTCTGGTAAATGAAGTGGCTGGCTTTTATATTCAGAGGTGCATTTCGCCACACGGCCCTGCTTTTGTTTTTTGGGGCCCTAGGTTTATCCTTACTGCTGGGGAACTTAAGAAACACTTCTAAACACAAAGCCGCTTCCACGTTGAATGCGCGTGAGGCTCTGTACGCCAATGAAGATTTGCTTATGCAAGTCATGGATTCGGTTCTAGAGGATGTGCTTCAGAATGCGGAATCAAAATTGAAGGTTCAAACCCAGGCAGAACTTGCCTTTTTTGTCTATAAAAACGACTCCTTAATCTATTGGAATTCGGCTTCGGTACCTGTTCCATTCCAACGTTTCGATGAAGAGTTTTTGCAACCTGTAATGCAGCTGCGGAATGGATGGTATCGAATACTAAGACGAGACAGCGCCGATGTTTCAATAGTAGGAATGGTTAAGATAAAGCAGGAGTTTTTCATAAAAAATGAGTTTTTGCAAGACGCATTTTCACCTGGGTTCGGGTTTGACAATCAGGTACAAATTAGTTTGAATCCAGCCGATTCTGATTTCCATTTAGCCGATCGGCAGGGGTATTTTTTATGTGCCCTGGTTTTTCCGCAAAGCGAACGAGCCCCGCTGCGCTTTCCTTTGCTGGCTGGCTTAACCTATTTCTTGGCCTTGCTTCTGGGTTTGTATTTGCTGTATGATTTACGCAGGCTTCGGGTTTTTAGAAAACGACCTGCCATGCACCTAAGCCTTTTTGCTTTGTTTGTGGTTGCCGTTCGGATTATAAACATTCAGTTTAAGTTTCCTTTCGTACTGTACGAGTTGCCCCTGTTTTCGCCCCTGTATTTTGCCAGCAGCGACTGGTTGCCAAGCCTCGGCGATTTCATGGTTCATGCTCTACTAATGACAGCGTTGTTGGCCTTAATTTTTTCAAATTACAGCAAATACAAGTACCCCGACGTTCAAGGTTCTCGCCTTACTTTGTGGATTTTAATCTTTGGAGGCATGGTTGCAGGCTTCAGCTATGCACTGCTTCATTTGCTCCGAACCTTGGTTTTTGATTCTTCAATATCTTTTGATTTATTCAATGTTTTGGAGTTAAATACGTATAGTTTCTGGGGCTTTACCCTCTTGGCTTTGCTGTTGGCCAATTTTTTATTGATTTCACATTTTTGTTCTAAAATGTTGGCGCGCAGCCCACATTTGCGCTGGTGGAAAGCCGCATTGTGGACCCTTGTGCCCTATGCGGGCATGTCTTTAATTACCCTGTTTCTTGATGGACTTGATCCATTAAGTATTTGGTTGACCTATCCGATTCACCTTGCTATATTATGGGTTCACATGAAAAACAAGCAGGTGATTGGATTTTATTCCTTGGCCCCGACCTTGATTTTGTTTGCAGGCTATGCCACGTTTATGCTTTCGCAACTAAATACCGAAAAAGAATTGCAGGCCCGGCAGGTTTTGGCTTTAAAAATTGCCGAAGAGCAGGACCATGTGGCCGAGTTTCTTTTTGACCAGGCGGTTAAGGGAATTCAATCTGACGCAGCCATTCGGTATTTTTTACAAGAGTATTCGTATTCCTTTCCGTACGAATTTTTTGAACGCATTGCCCAGCGCTATTTTGGTGGGTATTGGTCAAAGTATGCCTTGGTAATTGTTCCTTTTTCGTCAAGGGAGGTCGAATTGTATGCGACTCATCCTGAGCTGGCCGACCCAGATGTGCTTCATTACGAAGCCTCAATTGAAAAACAGGGTAGAGCAACTGCAAGCCCATATTTATTTTATTTAGAAAACAATTATGGAAAAGTAAATTACCTTGGCCGCATTCCAGTCTCCGTTTGGAACGGGAAAGACACAAGCCACCATTTCATCTATCTTGAATTTATTTCTAAAATGGTTACCCAGGTAACCGGTTTCCCTGAATTGCTGCTTGACCAAAGTATTACCCGGCCGGTGAATTTAAAGGGTTACAGCTATGCCAGCTATAAAGAGGGCGAATTAAATGTAGCTGCGGGCGATTTTGCGTATCCTTTGCAATCCGAACGTTGGAATACCGATACCAACCAAATTAGCCTACGCAGATTTAAGGGCTTTAGCCATTTGTTGCTACGACAGAGTCCAGCCAACATTATGGTGGTTTCTAAGCCCATTCCTAGGCTTTTGGATTCCTTGAATCCATTTGCATATTTATTGCTGTATTTCAGTGCTTTGCTCTTTTTGTATTTTGTATATCAGTACTATTTCGGCGAGGCTTCAGAGCGGCTTAGATTTACCCTGAAAAGCCGAATTCAGTTAACCATTTTATTGGTTTTATTGATATCACTACTCATGGTAGGATTGGGAATAAACGATTACATAAACACCACGTTTAATCGAAAAAACCGCCTTACCATAGAGGAAAAAATGAATTCCATTGTTTCCGAATTGAAGATGGAAGTAGAAAACCGGCCTGGAATTCTTCAAAACCGAGAAGAATTGAATTTTTTACTTACCCGATACTCCGGCATTTTCTTCTCAGACATCAATTTATTCATGCCCTCGGGCATTCTGTTGGCAAGTTCGCGTGAAGCCATGTACAACGAGGGTCTTATCGGACGGCAAATGCATCCTCAGGCATATCAAGCTTTAATTCAAGAACAGCAACCAAGGTTTTTGCATAAAGAATGGGTGGGAAATTTTGAATACCTGTCGGGATATACCGTTTTTCGAAACCGCAATGGCGAGGTTTTAGGGTATTTGAACTTGCCTTATTTTTTAAGGCAGAAAGACCTAAAGGAAGAATTGTCAAGCTCGCTTCTGGCTCTTATTAATATTTATTCATTGTTGATTGTTGCCTCTATGCTCATTAGCCTATTGATTGCAAATCAGCTCACTGGGCCTTTGTCTTTGCTTCAGCAAAAATTAGGGAAAATTAGGCTGGGCCGCAAAAATGAAACCATAGAATACCGAGGAAACGACGAGGTCGCTAGCCTGGTAAACGAATACAACAGAATGGTTCAAGAGCTTGAAGCATCGGCTCAGTTGCTCGCTGCATCCGAACGCGAGAATGCATGGAAAGAAATGGCCAGACAGGTGGCCCATGAGGTGAAAAACCCTCTTACACCCATGAAACTGAATGTGCAGTATTTACTAAAAGCTTGGGAAGATGGCCGAACCGACTTCCCTGAGCGTATTCTTCGATTTAAAGAGGCTATGCTGGAGCAAATTGAAACCCTTTCTTCTATAGCTAGTGAGTTTAGTTATTTCGCTAAACTGCCTGAAATATCATTGCAAACCTTAAATTTATCTCAGTCCTTGAAATCGGTTATGGATTTTTACTCCAAAAACGAAGAGGGAGTTAAACTAATATGGAACCCTGATTCTATGCAAAATGCCGAGGTGCTTGCAGATGGGGATCAACTGCTTCGAGTTTTTAATAACCTTTTTAGGAATGCCATTCAAGCTATCCCTGAAGGCCGAAGTGGCGAGATACAGATTCATTTATTTCAAAATGGATCCAATGCCATAGTCGAAATTCGAGACAATGGCATGGGAATACCTGAACAGAACCGAGAGCGGATTTTTACACCCAATTTTACCACCAAGGGCTCTGGTATGGGTTTGGGTTTGGCTATGGCCAAAACCATTGTTGAAAACATGAAGGGGGAAATTAATTTTACCTCTGAAACGGGCGTTGGAACTTCTTTTTATGTGAAGTTACCTCTGTTGCATACTACCCAAGACTAAGCCCTTTCTATTCCTTGGAATTTTGAATCTAGGCCACGGTTCAATGCCTCAATTCTGGGATTCATTATTTTAAACCATATGGGGGGAATCAATGAGAGCATCATAGAGCCAGGGTAACCCAAAGGCAAAGCCGGCGCCTCTGGTCTGTGCTGAAGCAATTGGTATGGTTTGCTTGCCTTGAAATGGTGGTCGGAATGCCTTGTTAAATCGTACAACACCGCTCGGCCCAGCCGGTGGTCGCTATTCCAAGAGTGCCATGGCTTTACCGTTTCATAATGCCCAGAGGGAAGAAGTCTGCGTTTTAACCCATAGTGCTCTATGTAATTTACGGTTTCCAATAATAAAATACCCAAAAAACCAGTTGAGATGCCAAAAAGGAGAGCAGGAGTACTGCCATACCAAACCAAAATCGCGGCATATACAACATAAGCTAAGCTAAACCAAACCATTCTGTTGTACTTGGAAACGAATCGTCTGTTTTTTCGCGCCAGGTTGCCGCGTTCCAAGGCCCATGCAGAAAGCCAAGAACCCCACATGGAGCGGAACCAAAAGGCATAAACGGTTTCGTTAAGCCTTGCAGTGGCAGGGTCGCGGTCGGTGCTGACGTACCGATGATGTCCCCAATTGTGTTCAATGAAAAAATGAATGTAAAAAGAAGGCCAAAGCAAAGCCCAGGCTGCAAACTTTGATACCGCATCCGAACGGTGCCCAAGCTCGTGCGCCACGTTAATTCCATTCACCCCAAGTACCAATCCAGTACTCACCAAAATCCCCAATCCAGCAACCCAATTTCCATTAAAATTCAGCCATTTTTCTAATCCTAAGCCTAAAATTCCAAAAACAACAGGCAGATTTAAGAACAATATAACATCGAATGCAATTTGCCCCTTCATTGTTTCATCCACATTGCTGGTGGAGCGCGGTAGAGCTTGCTCCAAAAAAGGAATTACACAAAAGGCTACCAAAGGCCCCAGCCAATTTCCCAAAATGGAAAACCGAAGGTCTAAAAAAACCAACATCGGCACCAAAAAACTTAAAACATAACGCAGCATTTCCCTAAACATAATTGTCTACGCTCTAAAAGTTCCAAAAAACAACATAAAATTACGAATTTGCGTTCCTAAATCAACCACCAAACTACCAAATTCATCATGGGAAGAAGACCAGTCAAAAAATTTAGAAGAGAAGACGATGAGGTAAAATTGCAATGGCTTAGCGTTATTGCACCAAAATTGTTTCAAGAGGGGTTTCGCCACTTATCTATGGATGAAATTATTTTGTGGGTGGGTGTGTCTAAAGCTACCTTTTATAAGTATTTCAGTTCAAGGGAAATGTTGGTTGAGGAAATGCTTACTCTAAAACTAACGGAAATTACTGGCTTTAAAGACATCTTATTTGAATTTGGCCGCCCTTACCGGGACAGGTACCGTGCATCTATGGTATTGCTAGAGGATGCATTGGCGCCTGTTTCACCTAAGTTCTTGGAGGATGTTATGCACTCGCACCCCGAACAGCTAAATCAGGTTTACCAATTTATCGAATTTAGCCTTCAATGGCTGGAGCAATTTTATATGGAAGGCATGCGCGACCATGGCTTACGAAAAGTAAATCCTAAGTTGCTGCTGATGGCCGATGGCGCTTTTTTGACAAGTTTGGTTTCAACGCAGCGGCTTAAAAAAACAGGGTTGAGCGTGGGTGAGGCTTTGCATCAATATTTTGAATTAAGGGCTCTAGGACTTCAATCGGTTTCGAAAACAAAAGACCTTAATTTGTCCTAATAATTTGTGGGTAAAGCCACAAGGTTAAGTATCCTTTATTAAATTTGAGAAATGAATGTACGGCTCATATCTCTTGTAGCGCTTATTGTTTCGATTTTTCTTATTGCCCTAGCTGTTTCTAGACCCTATTGGTATTTGCTAAGAAAGCGCGTATTAAAATCAACGGGCGATGTTGCCATTCATCAAGGAGATTGCATCTATTCGGGTACCGGCGTTGCCTTACCAACCAATTTTGATTTGTTGGGAATCGACGTTTCTCACCATCAGGGTTTGATTGATTGGAAAAAGGTTAAATCGGCCTACGTTAATTCTAGGCCGCTGTCTTTTGTTTTTGTCCGAGCAACCTATGGCCGTTGGAAAAACGATAAGTACTTTACCTACAATTGGAAGGCAACCGCTCAGGTTGGAATTCTGCGTGGAGCCTACCATTATTACCTTGCCAATCAGTCGGCTCAAGCTCAGGCAGATAAGTTTTTAAGTCGGGTGTGCGACCCTGATGGAAATTATCAGGGCGATTTGCCTCCAGTTTTAGATATTGAGGAGGCGCCAACAGGAATCCCCCGCGATGAATTTCACACTGGGATTAAAATTTGGTTAAATGCGGTAGAAAAAAAAACAGGGTTGCGCCCCATTGTTTATTCGGGTTCAAAGTTCTACAAGGTGAATCTTTTTCCAGAATTTAAATCCTATCCTCTGTGGGTTGCTCATTATAAAACAGACAATCCCTCCGTACCCAGTTCTCAGACCTGGGATTTATGGCAGTTTACTGACCGAGCCCGAATCAATGGAATATGCGAACCTGTTGATTTGAATATCAGTGGCGGCGTACCCGCCTTTTTTCCTAAAAAGCAACTGGTAGAATTGCATGGGCGCCCTTGATTGAATTGTTTTTTCTATAGGTTTGCTTCCTTTCTTTATCTTTAACCCAACACCTTTTGTTGTTTTATAACCCAATTTTGTATGCGTTTGTATCTGTTCGATTTGCCATCTATTCAAACCCATTTGTGGCCCTTTACTTTGACAAGGAGTGCCGCAGATATTCAAGTTGGAATGTTCAGTTTGCGTCAAAAGTGGCAAGCGCTAAACCAAGTCCATATTTTGGGTCATTTTCCCTCCTTAGTATCATCCTGGTCAACTTACGATTCCATAGCCGAGGCCTCTGCTTTTCCTTTGGTTGCTGTGGCCTCCCATTGCTTTCCAACCACTGGTTTTATTCAGCAACTCCAAAAAATGGCTCCTGGGCAAACCCTGTGGCAGGGAAATGCCCTTTTAGCCATTTTTGCCCAAAGCCCCAGCGATTTGCAGGAGAAAAATCATACTCCAACCAAATCAAATTCAATTCAGGTTGAAAAACCAGTTGATGTTTTGGATCGAATCTGGAAAATCCCCGAATTGATTGGCAGGGAGATTCAACGGGACCTAGCTTTTTCAACACCGAATCGGACAATTCCAAAAACGGAATGGGGGAATTTAATTATTGGACCCGCTGAAAGACTGCATTTGGCCGACGGGGCAACGGTTTATGGTTCCATAATAAATACCACTCAAGGCGATGTTTTTTTGGATTCGGATTCCGAGGTTATGGAAGGGTGCATGATTCGTGGTCCATTTTATCTTGGTAAGCACAGCTGCCTAAAAATGGGAACCCGAATTTATGGGCCAGTAGCAACGGGGGTGCATGTGAAATTAGGTGGAGAAATCAACCAAAGTCAGATTTTTGATTACAGCAACAAGGGGCACGAGGGATATTTGGGCAATTCCGTTATTGGTTCATGGTGCAATTTAGGTGCCGATACCAACAACTCTAATTTGAAGAACAATTATGCCGAGGTTAAATTGTGGAACCAAGCCTTAAGCACCTTCGAAAATACCGGCCTTCAATTTTGCGGGCTGTTTATGGGTGATCACTCCAAAACCGGAATAAACACTATGTTTAATACCGGGACTGTGGTGGGTTTTAGCTGCAACATTTTTGGTTCAGGTTTTCCTAGGAATGTTATTCCCTCTTTTCGCTGGGGAGGTGCCTCAGGTGTTATCCCTTATAAATTAGAGGCCGCAAAAGAAACAGCCAAAGCCATGATGGCCAGGCGAAAAATCAAATTTGATGAGGTTCACGAAAATATGTTCCAGAGCCTATTTAATCAGGAGAAGCCGCAATAAAAGGGTCAATTATTGAACCAACCCCTCTGCCGGTTTAATTTTAAAGCCTGAAGCAGTGGGCTTTTTACATTGATGGTGAAATTATAGCTTTGCCTAAACCCAAATGGTATTACCGATATGCGCATTTCCCAACAGTGCATATCCCTAAAAATGTCAATGGAACTTGTAGAAATCTGCCCATTTTCGATATCGTAATTTAAATTCATGGCGATTTTCCAACGCGGTGTCAGATTTATATCGCCAGATACCCCAATGGTATGGGTTACGGTTGACCTATCGTAGGGTTTATTGTACGAAATGTTGTAATTGACCTGTAGGCTGTAGGGAATATTGAAGTCAATAAAGTAATTGTAAAAGTTTGGGGTTGATAATACCTGTTCCTCTTCTTGCGATTGGGGCTTGGCTTTGCGCTGTCCCCTAAATGTAAAGCCAGCCGCCAAAGCCACTTGGGTTGTTCTAAATAAAGCACCTTGTTCCACCATAAACCTATTGATGCGCTGAGCCTGACCATTAACAACATGGAATTGGTAGGGGTCAAAAGCGGCATTCAGGTTGAGGTTTATCAATTTAAACAGAGTGGTTCTAGCGCTAACCGTTAAATTAGAAAGGTTCAATGAATCTCTGGCTAGGTCGTAATTCATACCTAGCCGAAGCTGTTCTATGATTGGTGTCCTTGCATCCTTTGATGTACTATCGCTTTTGGAAGGACCCATTTTAGCCTCAATCCTGTTGTTGATGCCAAGTGCAATCAAGCCGCTTTGTCCGGCGGGACTAGCTCCATACAATCCAATTTGGCCAGGGCTGTAGGAACTCAACTGTCCGCCTGTTCCAAAATACCCTGTTTTAATTTCAGATAAATCAGGTCGGTATGAAAATGCCAAAGCAGGGCTCATGGTATGACGAATCCCTTTTAATCGACCAATTTTTAGCCACAAAGTAGAAAAAACGTTGGTTGAAATATTGACCGAAACATCCATTTGCCGGTTTGAATGAAAGCCCCGCACGGTATCTGAAACCGCTTGGCCGGCATTGTTTATGTACCGATTTAATGACCAAAGATGCCAGCGTTCATCGTAGCGTACCGAGGGTGTAATAAAAATGTATTTGGCTAGGGTTAAATTTGTGTTTACGTTTATTTCATGTCGCATTCCAGAATTCACCCTATTTAATTCCTGAATGGGTTGAAAAAAGAGCAAAGAATCTATGGTATTCAGTTGGTTGGCTGATTGAAGCCGATAGGTTAAACCAATCTGCTCATACCACCGTGGTTTTCCAATGGCCACCTTTCTTTTAAAGGGCGTAATTCGCGAAACGTTCAGTACCATTTCGGGTAGAGAGAATGAAACGGCGCCTGTTGATGTGTTTTGAAAATGCCGGATGGATGCCGCAATATTGACGGGACTGTTTCTGAAGCTTTTTGTTATACTAATGTTGGAGTTGAATTGATTTTGGGTTATCGCATTCACGCTACCTGCATTCAATCGATTAAATCCTGAGGTTTGCACATTGACATCGGCCTTGAAATTAAACGTAGGGTGAGCCTTCAGGTCTTGATTGTGCGACCAGTTAACCGAAAAATCCCTGGATTGCTGAAAATCGCTTAAAATTTCTGGATCGCCGGTTTGAAATTGGCTAAATTTTAAAGCGAGGCGTCCGTTGTGTTTGTATTTTTGAATATACCTCAATTCAGCTCTTGCGCCAAAACTCAAGCTGGTAAATACATCGCCCGTTAGCGACAAATCCATATAATCGTTCAGCCCGAAGTAATACCCGAAATTCCGCAAAAAGAAACCGTATGCACCTTGTTCGCCGTATTCGGGGAGTAAAATGCCAGAGGAACGGTATTCCATGCTGGGAAAAAATCCAAAGGGAAGGGCAAGGGGAGTGGGAACTTCGCTTATCCGCAAAACAGCTGGGCCAGTCACAACCTTGTCGTCAGGTATAACCTTCGCTTTGTTGGTTGCAATGTCAAAATGGGGGTGTTCTTTGTCTGAACAGGTTGTGAAGCGAGCATTTTTAATGTAAAGAATGTTGTTCGCCTCTTTTTTTGCTACCTGTCCGTGTAGGTAGGTGTCGCCGTCGTTGGTAATGGCTTCTTTTATGAGTCCTCTGCGGGTTTCAAAATTGTATTCCATTTCGGTGGCATCAAAGCCTTTACCATTTTCGCTGAAAATTGGTTTTCCTTGCAGCCTGCCTTGAGAGTCAGGAATGCCCGTTGCTTTGAGCCGTTTTTTGGCAAAAGACATTGCTACAAAGTCAGCCCTCAGGTCAATTTTGTCGTACAGAATCACAACACTATCGTGCAGGGTTATGGTTTCTAATGCTAAATCCAACACCAAACTGTCGTTGGCCGAATAAATCACTGGGAACTCCAGTCCTGAATTCGTTTTTAAAGTAGAGGGAGCTGTTTTGGAAGAATCGGGTGGAAAGGCGCTTAATGAGTCGGCCGAAAGCGAGCTTGAATTTGAATCGGACTTTGCTTCAATGAATTGGTGGGGCAAATTGGAATTCAAAGATGTTCTATCTGCTGATGGCTTACGATGTATGCAAGCCAACAGCTGTGTTATTAAAATCGTTAATAAAATTAATCGATAAACGGGCATTTCAGAACAAAGGAAGGGTAAATTTGCATGGTTCTTGTTGAATTCCCGCCAAAAATTGGTAACAACAATGCTGCGAAAAACGGATAAATTCGTGAAATACTTAGGTTTTTTCCTTTCATTAACAATTTATTTGCTTGCCCTGCCTGTTTGGGGTCAAGGAGTAAAAACCGTGGTTATCGATGCTGGGCATGGTGGTAAGGACCCCGGATGCCACGGTTCTTTTATCTATGAGAAAGAAGTTTGCCTAAAGGTTGCATTGGCTCTAGGAAAACAGATTAATGAATACTATCCAGAGGTGAAGGTGGTGTACACACGGCAGCGAGATGAGTTCGTTGAGCTTTACCGACGGGCACAAATCGCCAATGAAGCTCAAGCAGATTTGTTTGTTTGTATTCATGTCAATTCCGCAGCAAGTTCATCTGCGCATGGGGCCGAAACCTATGTGCTGGGGTTGCATAGAACCGAAGATAACCTCCGAGTTGCAAAACGCGAAAACGCCTCAGTTAGTTTTGAAACCGATGTGAAAAAGAACTATGAAGGGTTTGACCCCAATAGCGATGAGGGTAACATAATTTTTTCGATGTTCCAATCTGCCTATTTAAATCAAAGCCTTGAGTTTGCAGGTTTGGTTCAACAACGATTTGAAAACCATGCCAAACGGCATAACCGCGGAGTAAGGCAAGCCGGGTTTTTGGTTTTGGTCAAAACGGCCATGCCCTCGGTCTTAATTGAAACCGGCTTTGCTTCCCATCCGGGCGACGAAACTTTTTTAGGCTCAACCGAGGGTGTAAGGCTTATGGCCGAATCCATTTTCTTAGCCTTTGCCGATTATAAAAAATCAAACGAAGGAAAAAAGTACGAAGGCCTGCGGAAGCCTCATCCAAATTTGAATCACGGGAATAGGGAGGGGGGAACCCTGCCAGAGGTGAAACAAGACCCAATTGCAGAAATTCCAGGGCCGAATGATTCTGCCGAATCAACAGAACAATCTCAGCCCTTTTTTGCGGTGCAGTTCTTTTCTTCCAAATCTAAACTGTCGCCTACCGATTCGAAGTTTTCTGGATTGGCTCCCGTCAATGCACTACCTAGGGGCGACGGGTGGTTTGCTTATTTAAGTGGACGATTTTCGGATGAAATTCAAGCCAAAGAATGGCTTAAGACTTTAAAATATAAAGGATATTCGGATGCTTTTTTGGTGGGGGTTAAGGGTGATCAAAAAGTTAGCTTGGATTTGGTTCGGGAAACCCTGAAAAAAAAGAATTAAGTTTGTATAAACTAGATTTACGACGTTGAAAATAAGCAGAGAATTAAAGATAGCTTTTTTTGCCATGGTCACTTTGGCCGTGACCATTTGGGGTTTTTATTTTTTAAAAGGGCAGGATCTTTTTAAACCAGGTAAAGTACTGTTTGTGGTATTTCCGCACGCAGGATTTATTGAACCCTCCACACCGGTAGTGGTGAATGGATATAAAATTGGCATTGTATCTGATACCCGCCTGATGGACCCGACCCAAGGAACCGTATTGGTCGAATTGCGAATAACCGAAGATGATTTGTTTTTAGACAAAGAAAGCGAGGCAATTATTTCATCGCCCGGTTTGATTGCGGCCAACGTTATTGATATTAAATTGGGTAAATCAGGAAAGGAGGTGCAAGATGGCGACACCCTTAAGGCAGGACTAAGCTTAGGCATAGAGGCAACCCTGATGAACATCGTGGAACCCCTTCAAAACAACATGAATTCGGTATTGAAAAACCTGGATTCTGTCTTGGTGCCAATGAAAACAAGTTTGCCTAGTACGGTTGATAATTTAAATCAATTGATTACCGATGTGGATAGATTGGTTCGCAACAACGACCAAAAGGTAGGAAGCATTGTTCAAAATTTGGATAAATTAATGGGCACCTTGGCTCGAAATGAGCGGCAGCTGGACAGCATGATCGGAAATTTACATCAATTTTCAGATACCTTGGCCGCGTTGGAATTGGCGAAAACTGTTGCCACCACACAACAAGCCATGGAACAGGTGCGAAATTTACTGCAAAGCATCAATGAAGGAGAAGGAACCCTTGGTCAATTGGCCAAGAGCGATGCCCTACATCGCCGCATTGACTCAACTGCCCTTAGTTTACAGCTTTTAATGACCGAAATAAACGAGCATCCAGAACGCTTTTTGCATTTTTCGCTGATTCACGTCAACAAAAACAAAGATAAATCCATTAAATAGATGGAATTTCCCTAGTATATCATGGTAGAACAAATCATTTTTTTGGCATTGCTGACCTTAGGTATAGGTCTTTTTGTTCGCAGCATTCAGAAAATTCGTAGAAATATTTTTTTAGGAAGGCCTCTGCAGATCAACGACAGAAAGGCCGAACGATGGAAATTGATGGGAATGGTTGCTTTAGGGCAATCAAAAATGGTGGTTCGGCCGTTGGCAGGATTTTTCCATATTTTAATCTACGCTGGTTTTGTTCTAATCAACATTGAAGTTCTTGAAATTATATTGGACGGTCTAACGGGATCGCACCGTATTTTTGCAGATGTTTTTGGGGGAGTGTACAACCTGGCCATCGGCTTTTTTGAAGTGTTGGCGGTTTTGGTTATGTTGGCTTGTTTTGTGTTTTTGGTTCGCCGTTTATCAGGAAAACCAGCACGCGTATCGTCAATTCAGTTAAAGGGTTGGGCTTATACAGATGCTATGCTCATTTTGGGTATTGAACTGGTATTAATGTCGGCTCTTCTGCTAATGAACGCGGCAGAAGGCGCCATGCCGCATTCCGATAAGGCCCCCTTTTTGGTCAGTGCATTCATTAGCCCTTGGTTTTTAGGTTTCAGTCCCGAATCCCTTCATTTGATAGAGCGGACTGCTTGGTGGTTTCATGCAGTGGGGATATTGGCTTTTCTAAATTATTTGCCTTTTTCAAAGCACTTCCATATTGTATTGGCTTTTCCTAATGTTTGGTATAGCAAGTTGGGCGCTAAGGGAAAATTCCCAAACCACGAGGCCATTAAAAAGGAGGTTGAATTGATGATGAATCCTTCGGCAGAGGCAAACGGGGCACAACCACAAGGCGATGAGCCTATCAAGTTTGGAGCAAAAGATGTGGCGGATTTGTCTTGGAAACAATTGCTTGATGCCTATTCGTGTACAGAATGTGGAAGGTGCAGCAGCGAATGCCCTGCAAATCAAACGGGAAAGCTGTTGTCGCCCCGTAAAATCATGATGGATACCCGAGACCGATTGGAGGAGGTAGGGAGAAATATAGATAAGCATGGTTCTGATTTTGTCGATGGAAAATCGTTGTTGGGCGATTACATTTCAGAGGAGGAATTGTGGGCCTGTACTACCTGCAATGCTTGTACCCAAGCATGCCCGGTAAATATTGATCCTCTTAGCATTATTATGGATTTACGCAGGGAATTGGTGCTTGAGCAGAGTAAAGCTCCAGGGTCATTGACGGCTATGTTTAATAATGTAGAGAACAATGGGGCTCCATGGCCCTTTTCACCCTCCGACCGCGGTTCGTGGCGTCAATCTTAATCAATTAAAATAAACGTTTTGGATACTTCAAACTTACCAATTCCTACCATGGCCGAGTTGGCGGCCGAGGGAAAGTCGCCCGATGTTGTTTTTTGGGTGGGGTGTGCAGGCTCGTTTGACGATAGGGCAAAACGAGTAACAAAAGAAATTGCCCGTATTTTGCAGCATGTCAATTTGAATTTTGCCATTTTAGGTGAAGAAGAATCTTGTACCGGTGATCCGGCAAAACGTGCTGGGAATGAATTTTTATTTCAAATGACTGCTTTTCAAAATATTCAAGTTTTGAATGGGTATGGAGTGAAAAAGCTTGTAACGGGCTGCCCTCATTGCTTTAATACCATAAAAAATGAATACCCAGATTTGGGCGGCCACTACGAGGTGATTCACCATTCAACCCTTATACAAGGACTCATTGATGAAGGAAAACTTCGAATTCAAGGCGGAACTTACAAAGGGAAGAAAATCACCTTTCATGATTCCTGCTATTTAGGGCGTGCTAACGGCATTTACGAGGCCCCAAGGGCCGCCCTGCTAGCCCTAGATGCCGACCTGGCGGAAATGAAGAAGAGTAAGAGCCAGGGGCTTTGTTGCGGAGCCGGTGGGGCCCAAATGTTTAAGGAAGCTGAAAAGGGGAACGCAGAAGTTAATCACCTAAGGGCAGAACAGGCTCTTGAAACAGGGGCTGAAATTATTGCAGTTGGTTGCCCGTTTTGCCATACCATGATGAGCGACGGAGTGAAACACCACAATAAAGAAGCCGAAGTACGGGTTTTGGATATTGCCGAACTAATTGGACATGGATTGCAGTAAATGGGTTCCTAATTCTTGGGATCCTGAATCAAGGTTGTGGTTTTACACCACAGAACAGCCCTTAACCGAGGGGCAGCAAGACCAGGTTTTAAACGAGGGAAAAAGGTTTTTTCAAGAATGGGCAGCCCATGGCCAACCTTTATCGGCAACCTGGATAATGCCCTGCCCACAACTTTTGGTAATGGCTGTTTTTCCAGGGGTTGAACCAACCGGCTGTTCCCTAGACAAAGCATCAACTTTAATTGGTTGTTTAGAAAAGGAGTTGGGATTGGATTTTAGGAATAGAAAACGGTTGGTGATGATTCGGGAAGCTGGCGTCCTTGTTGCTGAACCTGCATTTTTGATCCCTTATTTAGATTCCGGTTTAGGCTGGTTGAACCAGTATGCTAAAACCGCAAAGGAATTTCGAGATAATCCACTTTTGGCTATGCATACTCCTTGGATAAAACGCATGTTCGGCGCCCATTCGCTGCATCAAAATACCTGAAAGATAAAAATCAATCATTTCTTTTGATTTTTGATAGCTTAGCTCTATCTTTGCAACCGAAAAAATTGCATTATGAAAGAGGGAATTCACCCACAAGAGTACAGAATGGTTGTGTTTAAGGACGTTTCAAATGATTATTCATTTATCACTCGTTCTTGTGTTCCAACAAAAGAAACCATAACTTGGGAAGATGGAAATGAGTATCCGTTGTTCAAGGTAGAGATTTCAAATACTTCACACCCGTTTTTTACAGGTAAAATGAAGTTGATTGATACCGCCGGCCGTGTAGATAAATTTAATACCCGATACAAACAGCACGTTTCAAGGGTTAAGAAAGGCAACGAGGAAGGTCAATAATTTCGCTTAGAACCCAAATTTTCATATAAAAAGGCAACCAAGTGGTTGCCTTTTTTTATCCCTTTTCCTTCAAATTGGTTTTAAATTAGAATCGAATCTGAACCTTTGGGCTAGTTTAAAAGTGCCCTTTATACGATCTTCAAGAAACGGATAATTACCCTTTGTCTTCGTAACCAATAAAATCAGAAAGCAATTTCATTTTGTAAAATAAATTGGTAAAATGAAGCGCAGTATTGGTGCTTTCCGCGTTGCGCAAACTTCCAACCTGCGTTTTTAAATCGTTCAATTCATTGATTTTGGCATCAATGTTTTTAAACATCCAGTCGGCCGATTTCCCTATATATCGGTGGTTGCGCTTGTCAAAAACATGTTTTGATTCAATTCTACCCCTCTTGACCTTTGAAAATGGAAAATGGTCGTGCAAGGCATTTTCAAACGCTTGGGTCCGCATTAAAGAAAGTAGGATGTCGTAATCTACAAATCTGGAATGCTTGGCCAATTTAAATGCTTTAATGTTGCGTCGTAATTCCCGAATCAATAAATCTTTATGAGCAGAATTGTATTTAATCAAACGGCCTAAATCGGAGTAAACTTCTCCGATTGGAAGGAGAGAAAGCCAGGAAAAATCCATTGTAATTCGTTTTTTAGGTTTAGAGTTTGGAGCAGTTTTGAGTGTTGGCTCTTATAGCCACAGTTGAATCTGTTTTTTAAAGATTACTAAGGCACATCAAAGCCCCTGAATGCCCCTAAAAATTGGAGCCCCAGTTATTCTTTGACGGGGAAAAATGCCGAACAAAGTAAACTATGACTACAGCTTGCCGCTTAAAAAAGACCTAAAGCAAATCGGTACAGCAACGCAATTAGTTGAAAGCCATCCCAAGCTCTCCATTTTCCCGCTCAAAAATAGAAAATTCCAGAAACTAAACCTAGGGTAAAATTTACTTTTTCTTTTTTAGGTTGACCAGGAATACGCCGAAGAAAATAATACCCATGCTAATAAAAACCGATGTATTAAGGTCTTCGTTGAGAATCCAGCCCCATATTAGAGCGAAAACAGGAATCAAATAGGTAACCGAAGCGGCAAAAAGGACGGTGGTTTGCTTGATTAAATAATTGAAAACCAGAACAGCTAGGCCGGTCCCAACAAATCCCAACAAAGCTATAAAATAGAGGGCCTCTTGCCGATTTGGGTCTGAGAATACCAAAGCAACACTTCCGTCTAATCCCAGAGAAAGCAAGGCAGGTAAGCCTACAACAAAAAGGGCCCCACCCGAAATAACCATGGCGGGTTGTTGGCCAAGTTTTGATTTGATGATGTTGGTAGAAAATCCGTAACAAATACTTCCCAGCAAGGGCATCAATGCAAAATAAAGGGTAGAGCTGTCGGCATGAATTTTTCGTTGAGAAGCGATAAGAAAAACGGTTCCTGCCAGTCCAATTAAAATACCTAATGCTCCTTTCCAGCTTACTTTAAGTTGAAAAAAGGTAAGGCCAACCAATAAGGTAAAAAGGGGGGCTGTTGAATTTATAATGGCGGCTAAAGAAGAGTCGATCCGTGTGATGCCTGCTGCAAAAAGAACCGCGGGGATGCCACTTCCAATAAACCCTGCAGCCAGCAACCAGCCCCATGTTTTTTTTGAGATTTTGGACCAGTGCTGCAGCAAAAATGGCAGCAAAATAGCTGCACCAAAAACCATTCGCCAACGCGCAACTTCAAAGGCAGTAAAGGCCTGAAGACCAATTTTCATAAGAATAAACGAACTGCCCCAGGTTAAACCCAATACCAACAACACAAAAAACTGAAACGTCTTATTCCTAAAATCCATGGGCTATCCGTGGCGCAAAGGTACGTTTCCCTTGGCATTCAAATGGATTTAAAATAAAAAAGTGCAAGAATACAAGTTTTAATTTTTAGCATGGTTCGCGGTTAAAGTAAAAACTATCTTTTTTCCCATTTAGGGTAAATCAACGTTTGCAGTTGTTCTTGCCAAATTTTGTATCCATTTTCATTCATATGTAGTCCGTCGCGCAGAAATAAATCTGGGCGGGGCTCTCCTTCTTCATTCAGCATTGGACTTCGAACGTCAACAAATTCCCAGCGTTGGGTTTTATCTGTTGTCAAAATGGATTTGATTTCGTTGTTGACGCAGTTTTGTTTTTCAAGAAAGTGCCGGCTAAGCAAACTTGGCTTTACCGAAATAAACCAGACAGGTATAGATGGAAGGTGAAAATTTAGGGTGTCAAAGAGCAGTTTAAACTGACCAACGACATCGGACACGGTTGAATATGGGAGGGAAATGTCGTTTTCTCCGCAATAGATTACCAAGCCCTTGGGTTTATGATTCAGAATCAATTCGGGCAGGTACTTTAATAATTCGGGTAAGGTTGATCCACCAAACCCAGTATTGCATACAGGAAGGTCGGGAAAACTGGACTCTATATTTTTCCAAAGGCGAATGCTTGAACTTCCAGTAAAAACAATTCCACCCTGTTTGCAAGGGTTCGCTGCAATGACCTGAATTTGGTTAAAAAATCGGGTTTCAACCTTCTTTACTGAATCGGTGTAGGTATTTGGAGTTCCTTCGGTCCAAGAGCATTGGGCTTTTAGGCCTATTGAGAAGGCTAGAAAAGATCCAAGTAAACCCCACCGACCAATCACCATTTAATCAACCGTTGTTGTCCTAAGGATTGTCCTTGGTTTCCAACAGCGCGGATAAAATAAATGCCTGATCTTATATTTTCTAAGCCTTGTATTTCTTGCGGAGACTGAACGGCTGCTTTAAATTGCCGAACCGTGCGTCCGGTCAAATCCAATAGCATCCAAGAGTCAATTTGGGCTGTACCCTTCCAATTTAAGAACAATGAATTGGAAAATGGAATAGGATACGCTTCAAATATGCTTTCTGGATTTGAGGATAAACTCATGGTTTGGACGGTTACCGATTGTCCGGTTGTATCGGAACAGCCTTGGTGGAATGCTATCAATGAGGGGAAATAGGTTCCGGCTTGAGAGTAGGTATGGCTAGGATTTTGTTGGGTTGATGCGTTTCCGTCACCAAAGTCCCATAAATAGCCCGATGCTCCAAATGAAGTTGAAACAAAATTAACCGAGAGGCCCTGTGTAGATTGGGTGAACGAAGCAATCACCGAATCTAGGGCGGTGATAACTGCCACACGGGGTGAGATGCAGGGCTTTGCTTGGACTTCCCAATCGTAGCAATAATAATAGAAATTATTGCCTGCCGAAGATCCTGTAATGCTAACCAATCCAGCAGATGTGTATGGGTAGCTTACGTTGGCATTGTTTCGGTACAAAGCCATATCGCTGCCCCCCAACCGGTAAGCTGTGCCAGGCTGAAGGTTAAAATTGAGCGCAATTCTGGATTGCCCACCTGGAATATTGATAAATCTTGAATCAATGACATTGCCAGCGGCATCCCAAAGCATAATGGTTCTATTTCCAGCGCCATTTGCATTCACCCAAACGGAATTTAGGGTGACAGGTTGAAGGACGTTGAAAATCAAATATTGAGGGGTAGAGTTGTTGTGGAACCCTCCATTGGCTGCGCTATTCACAGAACCAACATTTAAAACAGGCTGATTTTCTACGTGTTCAACCCAAAAGGTGTCGGTAGCAGCAACATACACCTGAAGGCTGTCGCCGGTGTAAATGGGTGTGGTCGCATTTTGAGCCATGTACCAACGAATTTCATCGAGAGCCGTTGCTGTTAACAGGGCTGAATCGGGAGCACAAATACTAATATTTCCGCTGGTTTGTGGCACATCAGGACGATCGATGGTTATGTAGTTTATTTTAACAATGGAGTCGGAACCAATAAAATTGGTGGCCACCAATTTGACCGAAAAAGTTCCATCGACCTGATAATCGTGGTCCGGGTTCTGCAGAACAGACGTGGTGCCATCGCCAAAATCCCAGGCCCAAGAAACAGCCCCATTGGTTGTTTGATCGGTAAAATGAATCAATCCATCGCACGAAACCAAAGAGGTCGCAAGGAAGTTGGCCGTAGGCGGGGTGGTTGGCATGGTGCAAGACCAATTGCAAATAAATCCAGCGCCGGTTACGAATGGATCTGCCGTCAATTTTAACGTTATGGCTCCTGTTGTGCTGGTAATAGTTCCTCCATTAGGAAGATTGGTTCCTGAGTATTGACCGATAAGTGGGGCATTTGTGGTGCCTCCATCGTATACGAAAAGGAAGTCGTAACCAGATTCGGTATCAAAGGCGGTAAAATTTAGGGTAACCGTGGCTGCTCCTGTGGGGGCTATGGTAATGACAGAACTTAGGTTATCGGGATAATTGTTGGTGGCTCCGCCTGGATCAAACAAGGTTCCAAAGCATGAAAATTGAGTTTGATTTAGTCCATTCGGGTTCATTGTAACGGAACAAGGAAGGGTTGTATCTAAGGTAACATAGGCATTTTGAACTACGGTATCTAAACCGCAAGGCCCCCCATTGGCTATTAGGCTCACGTTAAAGGTGCCTAATGTTTGGTAGGTATGAGTTGGGTTGACGGCGGTTGATGTGTTGCCATCGCCGAAATTCCAAATAAAAGATCCTGCATTGGTGCTGGTGTTGTTGAAATTAACCATGGCTGGAGCTTGGCAGAAAGACGTTGTTGGGGCAGTAAATCCAGCAATCACCGAACTGTTAAAAACGGGGCCTACGCCCACAGCATACCATGCATTTGTTGTGGCAATCACCTCGGGTGTGCAAGGGCCGAACAGGTCAATGGCCGATTGAATGGCATAGAATCGAGCGTCTTGGTGGTCGCTGTTGGGGCCAAGGTAAATGGTCAAATTTCTGAAGGCCACCTTTGCCGCATTCACAACTCCAATTCCGGTTACCGAAAAAGGATTTCCCAAATCATTTGTTCCGTTTCCACCAACGGTGAGCAAATAGAACCAATAATTTTGCACCCCAGAATTGGTGTGCACTCCGCCGTTGTCTTGAGTTCCCGTGTAGTAATTGGTACCTCCATAGGTGTCGGGGTCGCCATAGGCATTCGGGTTGCTCATAGACCGTATTCCATTTCCGTTGGGTGTGGCATCTTCGCCGATGGTCCATTCGTTTACGTTATTGGCGTATGCGGTTACAGCCATACCAAAAATATCGCTGAACGATTCGTTGAGGGCCCCAGATTCATTTTGATAAACCAAGGCGGCAGTATTTGAAGTTAAACCGTGCGCTACCTCATGGGCGCAGATGTCAAGTGCGGTAAGCGGAGTGAAAACGCTACCGTCTCCGTCCCCATAGGTCATTCTTTGTCCGTCCCAAAATGCGTTGTTGTAGCTGTTGCTGTAGTGGATGTATGAGCGCAGGGTAAACCCATTTCCGTCGATGCTGTTTCGGTTGTGAATCAGCATAAAGTAATCGTAGGTAGTTTCGGCCCCCCAGTGTGCATCGCCGGCATA